>Ga0189289_10152_pt1 | contig 73680 bp, 80 predicted proteins | sample UW106minimetaG_FD_130313 | JGI IMG/M metagenome (GOLD analysis project Ga0189289, IMG submission 130313) | Marine microbial communities from the Costa Rica Dome - UW106 mini metaG | ecosystem: Environmental > Aquatic > Marine > Oceanic > Photic zone | place: Costa Rica: the Eastern Pacific...
AAGACAAAACGTGTTACCTGCTTCCAGCATGCCCGTTCGCAACAGCCCCGTGCTTCAGGGCGAATTTCGCATCTCAAACGACCCTAGAGAATGCCTGGTTACGGTTCTTGGCTCATGTGTGGCTACTTGCCTTTGGGATGACGAAGCCGGCGTGGGCGGCATGGTGTTGGAACAGGACGTGCTGCTGCTGGATGGGCTGCTCGGCGCGCTTGATCTGAAGCTCTGTGAACAAGGGCAAGTTTGCGCAGATCGGCGTTTATGACGTGCCAGAAATGGCGTTTGTTGCCGGCTTCATGGAAGATGCAAATAAATTCAAACCGGCAGTTTCGCGAGTTTGCGGATTGGCGATTGCGTATCTGCCCGTCGGGGCCCGCAAAGGGCCCGCTGCTCGCGCGCAGAGGGGGTTTGAGCGATGGCTTCTGAAATGTCTCGTCTTTCTCCTAGTGCTTGCCCCAATCCAGCTATGGCCTGTGGTGCTGATTGTCCTGCCGCATATCGGGCTGTTCATTGCCTCGATCAGCGAAAAGGTTGGGCCCAGAGAGTATGAAACCGGTCGATATAATTATGCGGCATCCTTCAAAGAGTCGCTGTATTGACGGACATTTTCGCACACCGCGCATCATGTCGATGATTGCGACCCTTCTGACCCACGTTTTTGGGCTCCCGATTGCTGACCCCATCCCTAAACCGGCGCGCTGCCGTATCAAAACAACGCTGTTTCTGATCTGTATGATCCCGTTTTGGGTGTCCTAACTGGTGCGTACGTTTGGCTGGATGATCCTGCCGCCCGAATATACCATTCGATAAACAGACCGACTTCGAGGAAGTTTGCTGCATATCGGCAGCAACTGGGAGATACCGTTACAGATACATCGACCTATCGGCCGCTTCAGCTAAGCGACTTTAAAGATGGACAGTCGATACGGCCGCAAGTTCCTTGGGGGGGCGATTGTTTGTTCGGCTATACAGTTGATCCTGCCTGCCTATTTTCTAAATCTGGAGAGCCTCGCCATGGAGTTAAAGGACTATCCAGTCATTGGGAGACGAGTGTCTGATTATCTGAACATCCACCCGAAGGCTTTCGACTATTATTTTGTATCCGTACTGATAACGCCAATTTTCTCGGCATTTCTCTACTTCCATATGCGCCGTCGCTATACAGCGCGATTTCCAAAAAATGAGGATGAACGGAGGGCGTGTCGATAGATTGAAAGGGATACTGTTACCACCTCTCATTTCATTTTCAGCAATAGAATATTGGCGCCACCGCATTCACCTTAGTTTTCTAATTCCACTGATGCAAAACAGGGAAAAATAAGCGCGTCTGATCACTGAGGCGTACTCTCAAACCGAAGGCCGCCCGCCGTTGTCCCGCCGCAAAGAACCGCTCAAACAAGGCTTCGAGCCTGCAATGAGGGAGACTTGAGAAGGAACGCGATGTCTCGCCAATGTCTAAGAAGGGGAAATGGGTGAGGTCTGCTTGCGCCATAGCGTTTCGCATTCTGGCGTAAGATCGGACATTCCACTTTCGGACTGGGGACCGACATGCTCCAGTAAATGCATGTGTGGCGCATACGGGGGACGCGGGCGATGATGAACTGGCTGGAAGACAATTGGCCAAAATCGACACTTCCCCTTGCACTCGTGTCTTTGGTGGCATTGAGCTTCACGCGTCTGCCGCAGAACGTGGCCCTCTTTCTGATCGCTGTTCAAACGTCGATCTACTTCTTGCATCAATTTGAGGAATATATCCGGCCCGGTGGGTTTGTTGCATTCTTCAACAAGAACATGTTGGGCTCGAACCGTACGGATTGGCCACTCACCAAAACGGGGTCATTCTGGATCAACATTCCCTACATCTACGTCGCGTTTCCGGTGTCAGCCTTTCTGGCAGGTAGCATCAGCCTGTCGTTCGGCGTTTGGACGGTTTACTTCTCTATCCTGAACGCCGCTTCGCATGTGGGGATGTTTTTCAGATTGGGCTACAATCCGGGCGTCGTTGTCAGCGCGACGCTCAACATCCCGGTGGGCGTCTTCACGCTTTGGTACCTCAGCACCTATGGCCTGGTCTCGGCGCAGGCGCATATGGTTGGCTTTGCAATTGCATTGGTCTTGCAAGGATCATTGATGCTTTGGGGATTTAAAGTTCTCAAACCCAAGATTGCCGCTGCGCAGGGGAAATAGGGCCCCTGGGGCATTGTCAGTGGGCAGGGTTTCCAAAGGCCCCTGCGAGAGGGTGTGAGAACGGACAGGCTGTGCTAAGGTGATATGGGGCAGGGACGCGCACTTGGTGCGCGCACGCTGCGGCAGATCGTGCCAAGGGGAGGGGTTTGAGCCATGCGCATTACAGCCATCGCAGCTGTGTCACTTATCCTGGCGTTGGGCCTATCGTGGCTGGTGGCCCCGTTGCTGCAGCCCGCTGAATTCAATCATGCCATGGCCCTGCGCACGGTGGCAAAAATTGATGACATCCGCAGCAGGGCGGTTTTGGATTCCAATGATGTGCCGACGGGCAGATATACGCGATTTGCCGATCTCACCTACCAGGACAATCAGGGCGAAAAGGCCTCCGTCAGTGTGACTGTGACAGATGCCTTCCATGCCCAGTACGCGCCCGGTGATGCGTTGACGATTTCCTATGACGCCTCCGATCTGAACCAAGTGGATTTCCCCGGAAAGGCAGCGCCGCCAACGGCCTTTCAGCTTGCGTTCATTCTGAGCATTATGCTCGCAATGGTCATTTTTCTGGCGTTGTTATTCCTATTGCCAGGCCGGGCAAAAGCTGACGATCACTCCGCGTAGAGGCCTTCCATGAGTTCATGCATGTACAGGGCCACAAACCGGGCTTGATCGCCGCTTAGGTTTTCAAGAAGCTGCCAGTCCAATTTCAAGGTGTCGCAGACGTTTTCAGACGTCTTGTCGCCGTCATACCACGCAGCTTCAAGGCCAGCTTTGTTTGGATGATCGGCGGCAAGGCGGTCAAGTTCGGCATTTGCGATGCCTTGCGCGATTTCGAGGCCTTGGCCCTGCAATTGCAATTGCGCGCCTGTGTCCAGCCAGAAGTGTCGGATCGCGTCGCGGTGATACTGCAGGAATGTGTGTAGCGATTTGGCATCCAATGCCTGTAGCGCGCCAAACCGGGTATAGAGGGCATCGCGGCGGTTGCTGGTCGGTTGGCGCACCGAAATGTAGGCTTGGCCGGTGTCTAGGCACTCTTCGATCCCCTTTTCGGAGACAGCGAGAAGGGCCTTCTGCAGAATGGCTTGATACTGAACAAGATCGTCGATCGGCAGCCGGCTTGCCCCCTCGGACGACAAGAGCATCAAGCGCCCGCGCAAAGCGCCCATCACATCCTGATAAGACTGCAGGGTGACGTTGCCGTTTTCCTTCACGCTCACCTGGCCTTTGTAGCTGCGCACAAGGAAATCCTGGATGTCAGGGTCGAGGAATGTCTTTTTCAGGTGGTCTGCATAAACGCCCTGAGCATTGCCTGAAAAGCCATATTCTCCTGCGATCTTTGGCAACAAGGTCTCTGAACTGGCCAAAACCTTGAACATCGCCTCAAGCGCGGCGGCGGCGGGCTCTTCTGGATCATTGCTCTGTGCGTTGGCCACAGTTGTGCAGGTGAGGATTGCAATGAAAATGCTGGCTAAAAATCTCATGATTGGCTCCCGTTGGCGCCTGTACGCGCCCTTTTATGAAATGTGTGGAATAGCGCGGATGCCCCGGGCTGCTCGAAGAGGGCGAATAGCCCGGCTCTGAGTAAAAAGGCCTCTGCGGAAACACGGTGGCAAAGTGTGACATGCCTAAGAAAAACAGGAATCTGTTTGTGCCCGCGCAGGCGGGCGCTGAGCGCCGGAGACAGGTTGACCAAGCCAAGCGCCATTGCGGTTACGCAAACAGAAAGAAACTGGCATAGGACATCATCGCCACCACAAAGATTAAGCCCGCCCCTTTAATACGCGCCCCGAGCGGCATGGCCACGGTATCGGGCTCCCGGTTGCTGAGCGTCCACATCAAGGCCCCCACCCCGAAGGACAGTGCCAGAAGCGGTGATATCAGCAAACCAGCCATGATGAAGAACGCGATCGCCACTTCCAATCCAGATGGATCGGCGCGCGGGCTGATATCGGGAGCGTGTGGAAGCGCAAGATAGAAAGCCCCAGAGGCGAGTAGCGCCAGAGCGGCTGCAATCCAAAGCTGCATTTTATAAGGCATTTTCCCTCTCCCCCTCGTCCCAAAGCAGTTTGAGGCACTGTCACGTGTTCTGTCAAATCCCCTGCTGAAACGGGCATCCCCCAGCGTTGCGATGCAAAAGGGCAGGAGATGCGAAGGGGCGCCGAAGGCGCGGTTTGGAAAGGGTCCATTTTGAGATGTCGCTGGCGGACAGCTGAACCTGCCTGCCACGCACGAGGGGTTGTAGGTTTACCATACAAAGCTGCACTGGGCCCGCTCCCACTGTGGGGCGGGCGCCTCGCTGAGGGGCCGCTGCGCGTGCGCCGCGCTGTGATGGGCCAGCGGGCCCGCGGTTCAGTTCAACATGTCCTGCATGGCAGCGAGGAAGCGCGCCACCTCTGCCTCGGAATTGTAGTGGCAAAGAGACACGCGCACAGCCGATGGCAAACCCAGTGGCTGCAGGATGTTCCCAGAGTAGTGATCGGCTTTGCGGATATGGGTGCGGATGCCTTGCGCATTGAGCTTTTCCACCACGTCGCCCGCATCGATGCCTTCCACATCCATGCAGACAAGCCCTTCGCGGGCTGGGTTGTTGACGCCGCCAATGATGGTGACGCGTGGCATCTCTGCCAGCCCGGGCAGGTTACCGGTGCCATGCAGCATGGCCTGTGTCAGGCTGGCTTCATGGGCATGGATTGCAGCCCCCGCCGCTTCGATCCGGCCCCGCGGCGTCTCCGCATCTGAAACGGCGCTGCCGAGCCAGTCGAGATAGGCCACCATGTCGCGGAACGTGGCATAGGCGCCCGCATCGCGCGTGCCCAATTCCCAAGGTTCGCCCGGCGCGCCGACAAGATGGTCATGGGCCAGTGCGGCCAGTCTGTCGGAGGCCCAAGCCACGCCATAGCCATGGCGCGAAAAGCACTTGTAGGGCGAGATCACATAGCCATCCACATCATAGCCCGAGATATCGATCCGGCCGTGGGCCGCGTGCTGGATACCGTCGACGATAATAAAGCAGTCCGGGCTGACCGCGCGGATCGCAGCGGCCACACCGGCCACGTCGACCCCCATGCCCGTCACCGGTGAGGTGTGCAGGATGGTGGCCACGCGGGTGTCTGCAGTCACAGCTTGTGCATATGCCGCGGGCTGAATCGTGCCTGTGGTGTCATCATGGGCGATCACCACATGACGCTTTCCGCCGGGCTGTGCCCATTTCTCTGCCGCTGACCGTGTGGCCGGGTGCTCCAGCGAGCTGCTCAGCACGATGCCGTCTGCTGGCGTCGACATGCAGGCGGTCCGGATCAGGCGGAAGATCAGTTCGGTGCCGCTTTCGCCCACCAGAACGGTGCCCTCGGGGGCGTTAAAGAACAGCCGCATGTCCTGCTTGGCTTCTTCGATGAGGCGTTGCAGCGCTTGGCCCGCCGGGTTGTCGCGGCCCGGGTTGTCTGGCATCGCGGCAAAAAAGCCGGAGGTTTCGACGACAGATTTCAGCGTCAGTGCGCCGCCGGCATTCTCAAAAAAGATCCGAGGCCCCTGATAGGGGCAGGCATCCACATGGGCAAAGCGGTCCCGGACGGCGGTGAGCGTATCTGTATCGAACATGGGGCTTCCTGCGATGGTTGGCGCTGATCATGGCGCTGGGCGGACGGGCTGCAAGCCCAATTCAGGCATGCTCGCGTCAGAAGGTGACGCGCACGCCGGGCAGGCTGAGGTTTTTGAGAAGGTCGCGCACTTCCTGCCGGGCGGCGATGTTTGACAGGCTCAACCTGTCAGATTTCACGTCCTTGAGGTCAAGCAGAGTGATCCCCCGTGGGAACAGCTCGCGGAAGATCACACGCTCGGAAAAGCCCGGCTCCACCCGAAAGCCAATCCGCTTGGACAGGGTTTTCAGCGCATCCCCCACCTTGCGCTTGTTGATCATCTGCTGGGGCCCCAGCCGGTTGCGCACGACGATCCAGTCCATGGCCTCAAGGCCTGCTTGCGCGCGCATCTGGCGGGCATGCCAGACCATTTCGGAATAGACAGAGGGGCCCTGCACGGCGCCATTGTCCGGGTTCAGCCGGGCCAGCATGTCAAAATCGACGAAGCTGTCATTCATCGGCGTGACCAGCGTATTTGCAAGGGAATGGGCCACCTGGCTAAGGCGCGTATGGGATCCCGGGCAGTCGATCAGGATGAAATCATGGGTGCTGGCATCGGCCACAGCCCGCCCCAGGCGCACATCATAGGCATTTTCGCCCGGCGGAACCTCAGCTTCCGGCACATCCGGCAGTTCGATCAGATCCGGAATGGCCAGCGTTACGCCCTCGCGGGCGCACATGGCGCGGCGGTTTTCAATAAAGCGGCCAAAGGATCGCTGTCGCAGGTCCAGATCCAGAACGGCCACGCGGTGGCCCATCCGCGCCAACGCAGTGGAAATATGGATCGAGACGGTGGACTTGCCGGCACCGCCCTTTTCGTTTCCGACAACAATGTAATGGGGCATGGGCGCATCCGGATCAGGTTTCGCGGCTGCTTCTAGACCCGCTGAAGGGGAGGGAAAAGAGGGGCGCAGCCTTTTGTGCGCCAAAGCGCCGTTTTGCCTGTGCACACAGGGCTGAGATGTGCTGCGGGGTTGACTCCTGAGCAAAGCCCCGATAGCTGCTCGCTGTAACCCCGGAAGCCCATACTGCTTCCGGTCCCGGGTGCTGCCCGGGATCGCCCCCCACCAGCGCGTTGCGCCCGTGGGGGCTTTCGCGCTTTGGTTGGTCTTTTCGGGCCAAGGCATACGGGCAATCGGCGCCATGAATGGGGCCAAACGAGTGAAGCAATGCGCCTGAAGGAGGGCCGAGGCATGTTTGAAAATCTATCCGAACGCCTCTCTGGGGTTTTTGACCGCCTGACCCGGCAGGGCGCGCTCAGCGAAGATGATGTCAAGACGGCCCTGCGCGAGGTGCGCGTTGCCTTGTTGGAGGCTGACGTTTCACTGCCGGTGACCCGAAGCTTCATTAAAGCGGTTCAGGCCAAGGCAACCGGCCAAGCGGTGACCAAGTCGGTCACGCCGGGGCAGATGGTGGTCAAGATCGTCCATGACGAGCTGATCCATGTGCTGTCCGGCGAAGGTGAGCCGGGTCATCTCAAGGTCGATAACCCGCCCGCGCCGATCCTGATGGTCGGCCTGCAGGGGGGCGGTAAGACAACCACCACCGCCAAGCTGGCGAAGCGCCTGAAGGAGCGGGACGGCAAGCGCGTGCTGATGGCGTCGCTCGACGTGAACCGCCCCGCCGCCATGGAGCAGTTGCAGATCTTGGGCACGCAGATTGGTGTGGATACGTTGCCGATTGTGCCGGGCCAGGATCCCGTTGCCATTGCCAAACGCGCCAAACAGCAGGCCACGATGGCAGGCTATGACGTCTACATGCTCGACACAGCAGGCCGCCTGTCCATCGATGAGGAATTGATGGCACAGGTCGAAGCGGTGCGCGATGTGGCCAACCCCCGAGAGACGCTGCTTGTGGTCGACGGTCTGACCGGTCAGGACGCGGTCAACACGGCGCAGAATTTCGATGACCGGATTGGCATCACCGGCGTGGTGCTCACCCGTATGGACGGGGATGGGCGCGGCGGTGCTGCCCTCTCGATGCGCGCGGTGACTGGCAAGCCCATCAAATATGTGGGTCTGGGCGAAAAGCTGGAAAACCTCGAGGAATTTCACCCGGAACGCGTGGCGGGCCGCATCCTAGGCATGGGCGACATCGTCAGCCTTGTGGAAAAGGCGCAGGCCACGCTGGAGGCCGAGCAGGCCGAGCGCATGATGAAGCGCTTCCAGAAAGGTCAGTTCAATATGAACGATCTGCGCAACCAGCTTGATCAGATGATCAAGATGGGCGGCATGGAAGGCATGATGGGGATGCTGCCGGGCATGGGCAAAATGTCCAAGCAGATGGCTGGCGCCGGTGTGGATGACAAGATGCTCAAGCGCCAGATCGCGTTGATCCAGTCCATGACAAAGAAAGAACGCGCCAATCCCGCCTTGCTGCAAGCCTCGCGCAAGAAGCGGATTGCGGCGGGGGCAGGGCTTGAGGTTTCCGAATTGAACAAGCTTCTCAAAATGCACCGGCAGATGGCCGACATGATGAAGAAGATGGGCAAGGGCGGCATGCTCAAGCAGGCCATGCGCGGCATGATGGGCAAAGGCGGCCCCGACATGGCCGCCATGCAGCAAAACATGGATCCCGCAGCGATGCAGAAGGCCGCAGCCGCCATGCAAAAGGGCGGCGGATTGCCCGGCTTGGGCGGGGGCGGCTTGCCGCCGGGCCTCGGGGGCTTTGGCAAGAAGAAATGAGCCCCTACATGTCTTCCCCTCTGACACAGGCGCCCCGCCTGGAAACGGATCGCTTGATCCTGCGCAGCCCCGAGACCCGGGATGCGGAGGCCGTGATCGCATTTTTGTTGGACAAGGAGCATTCCGAAGGGTTCGGTGGCGAAGACAATCGCGGCGATGCATGGCGTTGGTTTGCGCTCAACGTGGGCCACTGGCACATGCACGGCTATGGCTATTTCACCGTTGCCCTGAAGGCCTGTGACACGCCTGTGGGCTTGTGCGGCGTCTGGAACCCCGAAGGCTGGCCCGAGCCCGAACTGGGCTGGGTGGTGTTCGCGGATCACGCGCGCAAGGGCTATGGCCGCGAGGCTGCGGAACGGGCACGGCTATGGGCCTATCAGGATTTGGGCCTGACGACGCTGACATCAAATATCGTCCCGTCGAACGAAGCCTCCAAGGCGCTGGCCCGTGCGCTGGGCGCACGGTACGAGCGCACCTATGTCAACATCGCCATGGGCGAGGATGAGCTGTGGCGCCATCCCGCCCCGGCTGATCTTGCGACCGGAGTCTGAGCCCATGGCCCATGAAGACATTCCGGTTTTGGAAACGGAGCGACTGGTCCTGCACGGCCCGGCGCCGGAGGATTACCCGAAATTTGCGGGCATGTTCGGCTCGCGCCATTCCCGTTTCATGGGCGGACCGCTCACGGAATATGAAACCTGGATGCTCTACGCCGCCGAGATTGGCCATTGGCGCATTCGCGGCTTTGGCATGTGGGTCATCGCTGACAAGAAAACCGGCGACAGTCTTGGTATGACAGGCGGCTGGTTCCCTGAAGGCTACCCGACGCCGGAATTGGCTTGGATGATCTGGCCCTCGGCGCAGGGGCGGGGTGCCGGGCTCGAGGCTACGATGGCCGCGCGTCGCTGGCTCTATGAAACACAGGGCTGGGAAGGCGCTGTCAGTTTCCTTGATCCGAAGAACTACAAGGCGACGGATCTGGCCCGGCGGCTTGGGGCCCAGCTTGATGAGGGCGTGAAAGCGCCCGACAGCCGTGAAGTGGTGTTCCGCCATCCCAGCCGTGACGAAGTCGATGCAGCCGACGCTGCTGCCAATGCACTGCTGCGCCCACAGATCGAGAAGGAGCGGCAGTGATCATGGCTCAGGCGTTCGACATCCCCAGGCTTGAAACCTCGCATTTGGTGCTGCGTGCGCCGATGCGTGCGGATTTCGACGCCTACGCGGAGGTGCTGGCCAGTCCGCGCGCCGCCTGTATGGGCGGGCCCTATGATCGGGCGGCCGCCTGGACAGATTGGTGCGTGGCCGTGGCCGAGTGGGTGCTGCATCGCCTGGGTCCTTGGACCGTAACGGCCAAGGGTACGGACACCGCGCTGGGTTGGGCGGGCCTGTCTCGCCACCCGGCCTGCCCCGAGCCGGAGATGGCATGGGTGATGACAGCGGGGGCTGAGGGGCGCGGGATCGCACTGGAAGCCGGGCGGGCTGTGCTGTCCCATGCGTTTGAGGCCCTGCGTCTGCCAGCGCTGGTCAGCTATATACGGCCGGGCAACACCCGCGCCGAGGCCTTGGCCACGCGGTTGGGGGGCGTGCCCGACCCAAGCGCCGAGGCCCTGCCCGGAACCACTGTTTACCGCTATTCGCAAGGGATGCTCCGTTCATGACCGAACCTGCAAACACATCAGATGCCGTGGCCCGTGCCGCCGAGCTTTTGAAGGAGCATCGTGCCTCGATCGATCGTCTCGACGCGATCCTCGTCTATACGCTGGGCGAGCGGTTCAAGCACACGCAGGCTGTGGGTCGTCTCAAGGCAGAGCATGGGCTTCCGCCCTCTGATCCGTCCCGCGAAGCCACGCAGATTGCACGGCTCGAAGATCTGGCAAAACGCGCCGATCTGGACCCGGATTTCGCAAAGGAATTCCTGAATTTCATCATTCGGGAGGTGATCCGTCACCACAAGGAAAAACAAAGTTAACCGAACACTGGGCCCCGGTTTGGGGCCCGCAAGACCAAAGGGGCGCACCGATGCGCTCCGACCGCCATTCAAAGGAGAAACAACAATGGCAATGAAGATCCGACTGGCCCGCGGTGGCTCCAAAAAGCGCCCCTTCTACCGCATCGTGGCTGCTGACAGCCGCATGCCCCGTGATGGCCGCTTCATCGAGAAGCTGGGCACCTATAACCCGCTCCTGCCCAAGGACAGCGAAGATCGCGTCAAAATGGACGTGGAGCGGATCCAGTACTGGATGAGCAAAGGCGCGACCCCGACGGATCGTGTATCCCGCTTCCTCGAAGCGGCTGGCGTGGTCGACAAGAAGGTCCGCAACAACCCCAACAAGGCAAAGCCGGGCCAGAAGGCACAGGAACGTGCCGAAGAAAAGGCCGCCAAGGCCGCCGAAGCCGCTGAGGAAGCTGCTGCGGAATAAGACATGCCGTGACTGGCAGTCTGTCCTGCTCGGTCTGATCGGGCCTGCGGGATTTGAAATGGGAAGGGGCGCAAACCGCGCCCTGTCCAAGGGGATCGGTGTCGCCGGGAACGCAATTGGCAGCGCGTCGACGCGCTTTGCGTTTCCGGTGGGCCTTCGCCCCCCGTACCGGGCGCTTGATGCGTCTGTTGGCCAGCCCGGCATAGGGCACATGGCACAACAGGCGGATGTCGCCCCATAGGATTTATGCAGACCGGTGGCTGGCCGTCCCGCAGCCAGGCGCTGCAGGTCTCCTGTCGCTGACGGCCGCAGAAGGATCGAGAGCCATGACCGAAAAACTCTGCCTTGGTGCGATTGCCGGTGCATTCGGCGTGCGCGGAGAAGTGCGCTTGAAGAGCTTCTGCGCCCACCCGGAGGACGTGGCTGCCTACGGTGCGCTGAGCACGGAAGATAACAGCCGCAGCTTTGAGATCACCCTTGGCCGGCAAATCAAAAGTGGCTTTGCTGCGCGCCTGTCCGGTGTGCTGACCAAGGAACAAGCCGATGCGCTGAAGGGCGCGCGCCTTTACGTGGATCGCGCCAATCTGCCTGAGCCAGAGGATGACGAGTACTACCATGCGGATCTGATCGGCCTTGAGGTGTTTGACACGGGCGGTGCCCGGCTGGGCGCTGTGCGGGCTGTGCAGGATCACGGGGCAGGGGACTTGCTGGAAATCCACGGCCCCAACCTGAAAACAACCGTTTTGTTGCCCTTCACCTTGGCCTGCGTGCCGACGGTTGACTTGGCGGCGGGGCGGATCGTGGCCGATCCCCCTGAGGGTCTGTTTCCCGATGATACGCCCGAGCAGGAGCGTCAGAGCGATGGGTGAAGACGATGATCCCAAACCGCCCAAGTCCCATGGGCGCCTGTCGATCGGCGCAAGCCTGACACCGCGGGATCTGGTCACGCCAACGCCGCAGTTGGCCGGGGTCTGGACCGCGCGGATTGTGACCCTGTTTCCAGAGGCGTTTCCGGGCACGCTTGGCCTGTCGCTAACGGGCAAGGCGTTGCAGGAAGGGAAGTGGCAAATCCAGCCCTTCGATTTGCGCGGCTTTGGTGTGGGCAAGCATCGCAACGTGGATGACACGCCTGCGGGTGGCGGCGCTGGCATGGTGCTGCGCGCAGATGTGGTGGGACGGGCGCTTGCCGTTGCGACCGCCGGTGCGCCCACCGATCGCGCGCGCTGGCCCGTGGTGTATGCATCCCCGCGCGGTGCCCCCTTTACCCAGAAAACCGCCCGGCGCTGGGCTGCAGCCGACGGTATCACCCTGCTTTGCGGACGGTTCGAGGGGGTGGACCAACGGGTGCTGGATCAGTTTGATGTTGAAGAAGTCAGCCTTGGCGATTTTGTCCTGACCGGGGGCGAGATCGCGGCGCAGGCCATGCTGGATGCCACCGTGCGTTTGCTGCCCACCGTGCTGGGGAACGCCGCCTCCACCGAGGAGGAAAGCTTTTCCAACGGGCTGCTGGAACACCCGCAATACACCCGTCCGGCAGAGTGGCGCAGCCGCCCGATCCCGGAGGTTCTGCTTTCGGGCAATCACGGCAAGATCGCCCAGTGGCGCCAGGCCGAATCTGAGGCGCTCACCCGCGCCCGGCGTCCGGATTTGTGGGCAGCGCATGTGAACAAACCCGCGCTGGATGAAGACGGCTGAACGCCCGCCAGAACCAGGCGCGGGCGATTGAAACCGGGCTATGGGTCAGGTTGGGGCGCGAAAGGCGGGATTTGCAGGTGTTTCAGGCCCAAAAGCGCTGCCTTTTCTCTTGAAAACTGCGCCGCTCTCTGGTTTACGCCCTCCATCCCCGCCAAGGCGGGCGATTGCTGATTCCGTTTTGCTTTCATTCGGAGGGCTCAGCATCGCGTCTTTGGGGATGCACACAAGGAACGCCACCTGATCCTCTGGCGGGCGCGGAGCTGCGGCACCGCGGACCCGATGAAAGCCGCAGAGCTCTCTGGATGCGCCTCATCTTCGCGGACCAACCGCGAGCAGTATAGGAGTAGATCAGATGGATCTGATCGCACAGTTGGAAGCCGAGCAGGTTGCTGCTCTGGGCAAAGACATTCCCGACTTTAAAGCCGGTGACACCGTCCGTGTTGGCTTCAAAGTGACGGAAGGCACCCGGACCCGGGTCCAGAACTACGAAGGTGTGTGCATTGCACGCAAGAACGGTGCCGGCATTGCGGGCAGCTTTACCGTTCGCAAGATCAGCTTTGGTGAAGGTGTGGAACGTGTGTTCCCGCTGCACTCGACCAACATCGAGTCGATCACCGTTGTGCGCCGTGGCCGCGTGCGCCGCGCCAAGCTGTACTACCTGCGCTCGCGTCGCGGTAAGTCCGCACGTATCGCGGAAGACACCACCTACAAGCCGAAGAAAAGCTAAGGAGCGCGGGCGATGAAAAAGGACACCCATCCCGAATACCACATCATCAACGTCAAGATGACCGATGGTACCGTGATCCAGATGAAATCCACCTGGGGCGCTGAGGGCGACCAGATGGCATTGGATATCGACCCCTCCGTTCACCCGGCTTGGACCGGTGGCGGCACCCGCCTGATGGACACCGGCGGCCGTGTGTCGAAGTTCAAGAAAAAGTACGAAGGCCTCGGCTTCTAAGCCTGACTCGCCTTTTGCACTACAAAGAACGCCGCCCGGTTTGGGCGGCGTTTTTTGTGTGTGGTAGTGCGGGCGATGCGCTCAGGCTGCGATCTGTTCGACGGCTTGTCTCGCATCAGCCAAGGCGGACTCGGGATCGACAGCCATGCGATCTGCGGCCACAATCTCCACGTCATGGATGCCGATAAAGCCCAGTACGTGCTGCAAATAGCCGGTTGCGAAATCGATGGGGCTGTTCACTTCGGTGCCGCCGGAAGCCACGGTGATAATTGCACGCTTGCCTTCCAGCAGCCCCTTTGGCCCGGTGTCGGTATAGCGGAATGTCAGACCGGCGCGGGCCACAAGGTCAATCCACGCCTTGAGTGCAGAGGGCACACCGAAATTGTAGATCGGTGTTGAAATCACGATCGTGTCGGCGGCCTGCAGTTCGGCCACAAGGCTGTCGGACAGGGCGAGCGTGGCTTGTTGGTCCTCGGTGCGCGCCTCCGCCGGCGTGAAGTTCGCGCCGATCCATGCCTCGTCGATCTGGGGCAGGGCTTTGGTCAAGTCGCGGGTGAGCGTCGTTTGCGGTGCGAGGCGCGCAATCACCTGATCGGCAAGATCTCGGGAGATAGAGCCGTTTTTCCGAGCGGAGGCGTCAATGCGCAGAATGGTATGTGTAGACATCGTTAAGTCCTTTGGTTGCTGCGGGCAAAGCCGCGCTGTCATTGCGAAGAACATAACCAAAGCAAAAGCGCACAAAAGAGCCATTTTTATATCCTTAATGTGCGAAAATGCGCGTTTTGGCGAATATCGGTATTTCTGACATTTCCGCTCGCCTTTAGGATGAATGAACGCTATCTGTTCGAAAACGCACATGCAGGGCATGCCTGCCCAAGCCATCGCAAGGAGTATGCGACATGTCATTGGATGCCTGGGATGAAGTGCGCACCGCATACCACGTGGCACGCATGGGCACGGTATCGGGTGCAGCGGAGGTGCTCGGGGTGCATCATGCGACGGTGATCCGGCACATTGATGCGCTCGAAGCCCGGCTGGGCACCAAGCTGTTTCAGCGCCATGCCAGGGGTTACACGCCGACAGAGGCGGGGGATGACCTGCTCCAGGTGGCGCAGGCCACAGACGATCAGTTTTCCCAGCTAGCGGGACGGATTCGCGGCCTTGGATCAGAGGTGACCGGCGAGTTGATCGTGACATCTCTGCCAATCATGTCGCCGGTCGTGACACCTATCCTCGTGCGGTTTCAGGAAGAGCACCCGGATCTCAAAGTGCGTTTTGTGACCGATGACCGTGTTCTGCGCCTCGAATATGGGGAGGCCCATGTGGCGATCCGGGCCGGCGGCCAGCCGCAGGAACCCGACAACGTGGTTCAGAAGTTTTTCTCGATGAGCTTCAGCCTCTGTGCAACCCGTCAATATGTGGACGAGCACGGCCCCTTGGTGGAGGGCCAATGGGCAGGGCACCGTTTCGTGGGCTCTGATGACAGAGCAGCGCGCGCGCCGTTCTTCCAGTGGCTTGAGCGCACGATACCCGAAGACCTGATCACCTTCCGGGCCAGTCAGCAGCGCGCCGCTGAAGATGCGGTCATCAACGGGGCAGGGATCGGGTTTCTTGCTTCGTGGGATCTGGCAAGCAATGACAATATCGTTGAGATGATGCCCACCAAGGAGGAATGGAGTGTACCGGTCTGGCTGGTCACCCATGTGGACCTGCATCGCACTGCGAAGGTGCAGACCCTCCTGCGCCATCTCAAGCAAAACGTCAAAGCGTGGTAGCACCGCCGCCAGGGGCTTTAGATCGCGCCGATGCGCTGCGGGGCCATGCGGCCATGCTGCTGTTTTCGGCGCTTGTTGCAGGATCTTTCTCACTGGGTGCGCGCATGGCGCGAGAGATTGATCCCGGCGTGCTTGTTTTGCTGCGCTTTGGGCTGGCGGCCCTCCTGATGGTTGCCATTTTGCGCGCAAGCGCGGGGCGCTGGCCAACCGTACCGCGGGCCGCATGGCGGTTTGTGGTGCTGGGCGGTTTTTTTGGCTTCTACTTCATCATGATGTTCGAAGGCCTGAAAACGGCGGATGCGGTTTCGAGCGCGGCCGTCTTTACACTGACCCCGTTGATGTCTGCGGTTTTTGCGCTGCCCTTGTTGGGCCAACGCACGGTGCTGGCGGTTTGGGGGGCCTTGCTGCTGGGGGCATGTGGCGCGCTTTGGGTGATCTTCCGGGGCGACATGCCGGCCCTTCTGGCCTTTGACATTGGCACGGGCGAAGCGATCTTTTTCGTCGGATGCATCGCGCACGCGATCTACACGCCCCTGTCGCGGCGTCTGAATCGAGGTGAAAGCGCGGGGGAGGCTGCGCTTTGGGTCATGGTTGGGGGCATCCTACTGTTGCTGATCTATGCAGGGCCGCGACTGGCCGGGATTGCCTGGGCCGCTCTTTCACCGCTGGTGTGGATCACACTTGCCTATCTGGTGGTGTTTACCACCGCGGGCACCACGACTTTGCTACAATACGCAGCGCTCCGCCTACCCGCCTCGAATGTCATGGCGTACACTTATCTTGTGCCGAGTTGGGTGGTTCTATGGGATATGGCAACGGGCCTCACGGCGCCGCCCGGGATCATCCTGCTGGGCGTTGGCGCGACGGTTCTGGCCTTGTTGGTGCTGTTGCTGCGCCAAGATGTGGCTGCGATCTGAAACTCAGAGATCGGGGGCGGTGTCGGTTTCATCCCCCTCGGGTCCGCTGTCCAGTTCCTGCTCCAAGAAACGCTCGAACGCGTCGAGGTTGACCGGCTCGAACTGGCCAAAACTCTGCATCCAGACAGAGGCGTCGCGCATCCCGTCTGGATCAAGCTTGCACCATTTTACCCGCCCGCGCTTTTCCTGCGTGATCAGGCCGGCACGCGTGAGGATGACCAAGTGCTTTGAGACCGCCGCAAGAGACATTTCAAAGGGCTCGGCAACGTCGGTGACGGCCATGTCATCCTCAAGCAGCATCGTGAGGATGCTGCGCCGGGTTGGATCGGCCAGGGCCGCAAAGACGGTGTCCAAACGTGCGCTCATGCCCCGCGATGCCTGCTTGGGCCGCAAACGTCAACCAATCGGTTGAATATGGGTTGGGCGGCTGGGGCCGGGCGCCAGTCTGTCGCACCTAGAAAATATATACTATAAACAGTAAGATAGGCGATTTCTCGTCGCGAAGAATCCGAATTGACTCATTGTCCCTGCCTGCCTAGTGTCCGCCTCGATTGTCCAAGGGGCGTGCAATGCGAAGCGGTGGCGAGACCGACCGGCTTAGAAAGCTGGAAGAACGGATCGAAACGCTTAAGAAAGCGCAATCGCCCGACCCCAAGGAGGAAGAGCATTATTCGTTGGCCCAGCGGGGCTGGCGCATGGTGACAGAGCTTGTGGCGGGTCTTTTGATCGGCTTCGGCATCGGATACGGGCTAGACGCCATCTTTGGCACAATCCCGATTTTCACGGTGCTGTTCTTGTTTGCGGGCTTTGCGGCCGGTGTGAAGGTCATGCTGCGCACCGCCAATGAGTTCCACGAGGTGGCCGAACGGCGGGCCTCGGCAGCACAGGCAACGCCGGGGGAGCCCGGTGCAGAGAATTTGCCGGGCGCGCCCGGCGCACAGACAGGGCCGGACGGGCAACCCGACGGCAAGCAGAAAGAGGGCTGAGCTTTGGCAGACGCAGAAACATCCGGCGGTGGCATCAAAATCGACCCAATGAGCCAGTTTCAGGTCCAGCCGCTCTTCGGGGATTCGATCAGCGTCTTTACCATCAGCAATGTCACCTTGTGGATGGCGCTGGCGGTTCTGAGTGTGATCGCGCTTATGGTGCTGGGCACGCGCGGCCGGGCCATCATCCCGTCGCGCAGCCAGTCGGTGGCCGAGCTGACCTATGGCTTTGTCTACAAGATGGTTGAAGACGTGACCGGAAAAGATGGTCTGAAGTTCTTCCCCTACATCTTTACTCTGTTCCTGTTCATCCTGTTTGCGAACGTGCTCGGCCTGATCCCGATGTCGTTTACGACCACGTCGCACATCGCTGTGACGGCCGTGATGGGCTTTGGCGTTTTCTTCGTCGTAACCATCGTTGGCTTTGTTAAGAACGGGTCCGGTTTCCTGAGCTTGTTCTGGGTATCGTCGGCACCGCTGGCGCTGCGCCCGGTGCTGGCCGTGATCGAACTGATTTCCTACTTCGTGCGCCCTGTCAGCCACTCCGTCCGTCTTGCAGGCGCCATTATGGCGGGTCATGCCGTGATGAAGGTGTTTGCCGGATTTGCCGCGATCGGCCTTGTTGCCCCGCTGGCGATTGGCGGCATGGTCGCGATCTACGGGCTCGAACTGCTGGTGGCCTTCATCCAGGCCTACGTGTTTACGATCCTGACCTGCGTCTACCTGAAGGACGCCCTGCACCCGCATCACTAAGAGTTTCGCGTCCGCTCCCCGGGGCGGGTCGCATACTGAACACCTGAATACGCAATCTTCCAACCGTAAGGAGAACTCGACATGGAAGGCGATATCGCACAAATGGGTCAATTCATCGGCGCTGGCCTGGCTGCCATTGGTTCCGGCGCTGCCGCAATCGGTGTGGGCCACGTGGCTGGCAACTTCCTCGCCGGTGCCCTGCGCAACCCATCCGCCGCTGGCGCTCAGACCGCGACGCTGTTCATCGGCATCGCATTCGCAGAAGCTCTGGGGATCTTCTCGTTCCTCGTTGCTCTGCTGCTGATGTTCGCCGTTTAATACCGGCTAACTGAACATCCTTACGGCCGGACGGGTGCCCCGCAAAGGCGTGCACCCGTCCGGTAGGACAAAACGGCCACCGGAGAGGACGACATGGCAACAGACACCCCAGATGGTGGGCTTTCTTTGACGCCGATGCCGCAGCTGGATTTCGCGACTTTCCCGCACCAAGTTTTCTGGCTGATCGTCGCGCTGGTCGCGATCTACTTCATCTTGACCACCATCGCCCTGCCGCGCATCGCAGCCGTTCTGGCCGAGCGCAACGGGACGATTACCAATGATATTGCCGCCGCCGAGGAGCTGAAGCTGCGCGCCGCGGAGGCAGAAAAAGCCTATGAAAAGGCACTGGCCGACGCCCGCGCTGAAGCCCAGAAGATCGCCGGCGAAACCCGCGACGCGATCAAGGCACAGCTGGACGAAGCGACCGCCAAGGCTGACGCTGATATCTCGGCAAAGGCTGCTGAAAGCGAAGCACGCATCGCCGAGATCCGCGAAAGTGCGATGGCCTCCGTGCGTGACGTTGCCAATGACACCACTGGTGCCCTGGTTGCCGCCTTGGGCGGCGCCGCGGAAGCAGGTGACATTGCAGACGCTCTCGAGGCTGAGCTGAAAGGACGTGGATGATGCATAAGCTGTCCCTGACCGCCGCTGCCACATTGGCCGCTACGCCGGCACTGGCCGCAGACGGCCCGTTCTTCTCGCTGGCGAACTCGGACTTTGTTGTTTCGATCGCCTTCCTATGCTTTGTCGGTGTTTTGGTTTACGCCAAGGTGCCGGGTATCCTGATGGGCATGCTGGACAAGCGCGCGGACGATATCCGCTCGGAGCTGGACGAAGCCCGCACGCTGCGCGAAGAAGCCCAGGCCGTTCTGGCCGAGTTCGAGCGCAAGCAGTCCGAAGTGCAGGAACAGGCGGACCGGATCGTCGCGACTGCCAAGGAAGAGGCCGAGTTGATGGCCGAGCAGGCGCAGGCTGATCTGGAGAAATCTATCGCCCGTCGTTTGGCTGCGGCTGAAGATCAGATTGCCTCTGCAGAGCAGGGCGCTGTGCGCGAAGTGCGCGATACGGCAATTGCTGTGTCGGTAGCCGCTGCCCGCACTGTGCTTGCCAAGGGCATGAACGCAGATAAGGCCAACGGCCTGATCGATGATGCCATCGCAGACGTGGATGCGCGTCTGCACTGACGCCCAGTTCATCGCGTGAATATTGATTAAGACCCGGCGCCTCGGCACCGGGTCTTTTCGTTTGCGGAGGTCAGGGAGGCTCTGTTTGTGCGGCTCAGCCGGCCGGCAAGCAAAGGTGATGCGGCCGACTGTTGCATAGGGGGCGTTGCCCCCGGCCCTGTTCGGGCCTCCCCCAGAGTATTTCGTAGACAAAGACGGGCTTAGCGTTTGATCTCATGCTCGAGGCGGAGTTGCGCAATCTCTTCGTTGCGTTCGGAACGCTGCTGGTTTTCCAGCGCTGTGCGCACAAAAGACAGGTGGTCTTCGACCGCGGCGCGCGCGCCAGCGGGATCTCGGGCCATGAGCGCGTCGTTTATTTTTCGATGCTGTTCCAAGAGAGACTCGCGGGTGCTGCGCTGTTTGAACATCACAGAGCGATTGTAGAAAACCCCTTTTTGGAGCAGCGTGAACATGGCGCGCATCATGTGGAGCATGACCACATTGTGGGACGCTTCGATGATGGCCATGTGAAATTCTGCGTCCAGTTTGGATTCCTCGTCTGGGTTGCGCCTTGAATGGGCGGCTTCCATGCGCGCGAAGATGGCGGCAATAACGCGGAGGTCGGTCTCGCTTGCCAGCCGGGCAGCGCGTGCGGCGGCGAGGCCCTCCATGTCTTGGCGGAAATCGAGATAGTCGAATACGGCCTCGTCATGGGTTGCAAACAGGGTTTGCAGGGCTGGCGAGAAGGCGGAGCCGATCACGTCAGCAACGAAGATCCCGGAATTTGCCTTTGTGGTGAGCAGGCCACGGTCTGACAGTTCTGCTACGGCTTCGCGCAGTGAGGGCCGTGAGACGCCCAGCCGGTCGCTCAGTTCGCGCTCTGAGGGCAGGCGTTCGCCCGGACGCAAGATGCCGCGCAGGATCAACTGCTCGATCTGATTGACGACCGCGCCTGAGAGGCGGGCATTTTCTATCTTGCGGAAGGGCATGGGTTCACCTGCCGGTTTTGGTCATGTCATCTGACCAGTTTGGCAGGGGCATAGCAAGCGCCTCTTCCCTTTTAGCAGGAGCAAAAGGGGAGAGGCTGTATGTGGTTTTAGGCGTTTGGCCGGATCACGATCTCGACGCGCCGGTTCTGGGCCCGGCCCTCCGGGGTCAGGTTTGAGGCAACGGGCTGGTCTTCGCCAACCCCGTAGGACCGCAGGCGGCTCGATGTGACGCCGGAATCGATCAGCACGGCAGTGACGGAACTGGCGCGCCGCGCGGACAGTTCCTGATTGTAGCTGGCTGCGCCGGTATTGTCTGTGTGGCCGATCACATCCACCGTTGTGTCCGGGAACTTTATCAGAGAGTCCGCAAGTGCGCGCAGTTCGACGCGCAGGTCAGGGCGCACAACGGCGCTGTCTACTTCGAACAGCAGGTCGTCGGGCATGGTCACGATCAGGCGGTCGCCTGTGTTGACGATCTCAATCCCGTCGCTGTTCAAGCTGGACTCGAGGTCTGCGGCCTGTGCATCGAGTTGGTTGCCAATGACGCCGCCGATGCCTGCCCCGATTGCTCCGCCAATCGCGGCCCCTTTGGCATTGTTGTCACTGGACAGAATGCCCGCCATCGCGCCAAGGGCGCCACCGAGGATGGCGCCATCTCTGGTGCGGTTTTCGCTGCCGATCATGGAAGGATCAGTACAGGCGCTCAATGTGAGGGCGCAGGCAAGGCTGATGGGAAGGGCGAAACGAGTTTGCATGGGTTGTGTCCTTCTGTGACATTCTGCTCTGCTTCCTTGATACGGATTTGCGCGCGATATGCGATAACATCCTGCACAAAAGCGCGGAAACCTGCTTCAAATTGCGATGAAGTGGCGAAATTGACTCTTTCGCAAACGCCCCAGCGTGAGTTTGGCCTTTGCGATGGGCTTGTTCTGCTCGCAGCCGCAGCGTGCCCGAAGGGTGCGCTGCCGGGCCCAACGGGCGGGCGCGGATCTATGATCCGAGCGCAACCGGCGGGAGCTCCCTGATCAAATCTCAGCTTGCCTCGCTGCGTGCAGACTCCCACGCCAACAGCGCGCGCTTGACTGGAAGGCCCCAATGGTAGCCGCCCAGTGCGCCGTTCTTTCGAAGGGCGCGATGGCACGGGATCAGGAACGAGATCGGGTTGCGTCCGACCGCTGTTCCGACGGCGCGCACCGCTTTAGGATGCGCAATGGCCCGGGCAATGTCGGAATAAGTGGTTACGCAGCCCGAGGGGATTTGCAGCAATGCTTCCCACACTTTGATCTGAAAGGGCGCACCGATCAGTACCAGTGGGGTTGCCTGCCCGTCTTCATGCGCGCCAAAAGCTGATCGCACCCAAGGCGCCAAATGCTCGGCGTCTTGCACGTAGGTCGCGTTAGGCCAACGGCTCTGTAAATCCTGCCATGCCGCATCCGCCCCTACCTCGGCGCTAAAGGCGATGCCGCAAATGCCCTTGTCTGTGCCCATCACAAGGGCGGGCCCGAAGGGCGTTTCGAAAGTGCCCCAGCGGATGATCAGGCCTGCCCCTTTTGCCGCGTAGGTGCCCGGCGACATGGCTTCCCAACGCAAGAACAGATCATGCAGGCGGCCACTTCCCGACAGGCCCGCCCCATCGGCGGCCTCCAGCATGGTGGCGTGCTCTGCCAGCAGGCGTTTGGCATGATCGAGCGTCAGGTATTGCTGGTAGCGCTTGGGCGAGACCCCCACCCAGGCGCTGAACAGACGCTGGAAATGGGCGGGGCTCATGGACATGCGCGCGGCCAGAGCGTCCAGTGTCAGGGGCGAGTCAGCAGCGTCGATCTCATCGAGTGCGCGGCGGATCACGTTGAAATGGTATTGCTGCTCAAGGGCGGTGTCTTCTGCGCCTTTGGGCGTATCGGGCTGCGATCCCATTTTATGCTCCTGCCATGCGTCTGTGCTGAATATGGGCCTTGGCAGTGGCCTGCGCGACCCGAATTATGCGGGATGGACGCCGCCTGTCGCTTGGGGCAGAACAGACGCATGGCCAAACAGCTTTCCTATCAGGCTCTCTACGAGATCTTTTCCCGGTTCCAGGCCGCGCAGGCTGAGCCTAAGGGCGAGTTGGATCATGTAAATGCGTATACGCTGGTGGTTGCTGTCGCCCTGTCGGCGCAGGCAACGGACAAAGGGGTCAACCGCGCGACGGCAGAGCTGTTCAAGATCGCAGACACCCCGCAAAAGATGCTCGATCTGGGCGAAGAGCAGTTGATCGAGCATATCAAGACAATTGGCCTGTATCGCAACAAGGCCAAGAATGTCATCAAACTGTCCCGTATCCTTGTGGAGGACTATGGCGGCGAAGTGCCATGTTCCCGGGCCGCGCTTGAAAGCTTGCCAGGGGTGGGCCGCAAGACCGCCAATGTGGTGCTGAACATGTGGTGGGGGATGCCCACGCAGGCCGTGGACACGCATATTTTTCGGCTGGGCAACCGGGCGGGGATCGCCCCGGGAAAGGACGTGGTCGCCGTGGAGCGGGCCATCGAGGATCAAATTCCTGCGCCCTTCCAGCACCATGCCCATCACTGGATGATTCTGCACGGTCGCTATGTGTGCAAGGCGCGCAAGCCTGAATGCCCAAGCTGCCTGATCAGCGATCTGTGCGCATTTGAAGACAAGACATTGCCCCCCGCACCGAAGCGTGTGAAAGGGGCGCGATTGGTATCGGCCCGTCCCGATGTCGCTACGAAAGGATAGCCAATGTCGCAACACAACGATCGGTATCAGCTTGTCGGAATCGGCAATGCCATCGTCGATGTGCTCACCCAATGTGATGACAGTTTTCTCGAGCATATGGGGATCGAGAAAGGCATCATGCAGCTGATCGAAAAGGGCCGTGCGGAGACGCTCTATGGCGCGATGACCGAGCGGACGCAGGCGCCTGGGGGATCAGTTGCAAATACAATCGCCGGTGTGGGTGCTTTGGGTTTGAAAACAGCCTTCATTGGGCGCGTGCATGATGACGCCTTAGGCCGTTTCTATGCCGAAGCCATGCAGGCAGAAGGCACCGATTTTGCAAATGCGCCCGTGGCGGGTGGTGATCTGCCCACCTCGCGCTCGATGATCTTCGTCTCACCCGATGGTGAGCGGTCCATGAACACTTATCTCGGCATCTCGGCGGATCTTGGACCGGATGATGTGCCTGCTGATGTGGCGGGCTGTGCGGAGTTGCTTTTCCTTGAGGGCTATCTGTTTGACAAAGACAAGGGCAAGGCGGCGTTCCTCGAGGCTGCTCGACAGTGCCGCGCAGGCGGGGGGCGGCCAGGCATTACCTTGTCTGATCCGTTCTGCGTCGACCGTCACCGCGATGATTTCCGGACGCTCATCCAGGGTGAGATGGATTTCGTGATTGGCAATGACGAAGAGTGGAAGTCCATGTACCAGACAGAGGATCTGAGTGCGGCGCTTGAGCAGGCGGCAGAAGCCTGTGAGACCGTTGTCTGCACCTGCTCCGGTGATCCGGTGCGAATCCTGTCGCAAGGCACGCACGTGGCGGTGCCAGTGAACCGTGTGACCCCGGTGGATGCCACGGGCGCGGGGGATCAGTTTGCGGCGGGCTTTCTGAGCGGTCTTGCCCAAGGCCTTCCCATGGAGGCTTGCGGGCGCATGGGGTGCATTGCGGCGGCAGAGGTCATTCAGCATATGGGTGCCCGCCCGCAGCGTGACATCGCTGCGCTGTTCCGCGATGCAGGTCTGATGGCCTGAGGCTCTACGGCAGAGGAAGGCCGCGCGCGGGGCCGCGCGGCGTTATTCGGGGGCTTTGCCCCCGGACCCCCAGAGTATTTCAAAGACAAAGAGGATGCAGGTGACGCGGGCCCTCAGGTGGTCTGCTGTTCCTGCATCTGTCTTTTGATCTGACGGCGGGCATCGGCCGGATAGGTGCCAAGCACCTTCAGTTCGGAGGTGAAATAGCTGAGTTCTTCCAATGCGCGTGCCACCCCGGGGTCATCGGGATGCCCTTCGATATCGGCGTAGAACTGGGTGGCTGTGAAGGCGCCACCGACCATGTAGCTTTCCAGTTTCGTCATGTTGACGCCATTGGTGGCGAAGCCGCCCATTGCCTTGTAGAGCGCGGCGGGGATGTTGCGCACGCGAAACACAAAGCTTGTCATCATACCTTCATTGCCTCGGCGGGCCATGTTGGCCGCGCGTGCCATTACGAGAAATCTTGTGGTGTTGGTGTCCTCGTCTTCGATATTGCGCGCGAGCACATCGAGCCCGTAGATCGCTCCGGCCAGCTCTGAGGCAAGCGCCACGGTTGATCTGTCGCCGGCTTCGGCAACCTCGCGTGCGGCCTTGGCGTTATCGCCTGCGTTGACCCCTTCGATCCCGTGGGTGCGCAGGAAGCGGGCGCATTGGGGCAGCAAGACCAGATGGCTATGGGCGCGTTTGACCTCTTCGAGCTTGGTGCCGGGGACTGCCAGCATGTTGATGTGCACGCGGACGAAAGCCTCGTCGATGATATGCAGGCCACTGCCGGGCAGCAGACGGTGAATATCTGCGACCCGTCCGTAGGTGGTGTTTTCGACCGGCAGCATGGCTTGTTCGGCGCGGCCCGAGACCACCGCATCAATGACGTCTTCGAAGGTTGCGCAGGGCAGCACATCCATATCCGGGCGTGTTTCCGCGCAGGCTTGGTGCGAATAGGCGCCCAGTTCCCCCTGAAAGGCGATCCTAGCGGTTGAATGGGCTTCCATTGTCAGTCTCCGGTCCTGTGTATTCGCACCAAAAATGTATCTGATGCAGCAGATTGGTCGTTTGGTCGCGCCCGATACATCTTGCAGCGCCGCGAAGGAAGCAGATAGATACGGCCAACTCAAGTCAACACGAGGCGTGCACCATGCTCGATACCATGACGCTGACAAAGGGTGTTGCTGCTCTGTGTGGCGCACTTTTGATTTTTCTGCTGGGCAGTTGGGCCGGCGAAGAATTGTACCATGTCGGCTACGACAGCCACGGCTACGACGATCATCATGATCAAGCGTATAAAATCGATACCGGCGAAGAAGATGCCGGTGGCGAGGAAGTCGAAGAAACAGAAGATGTGGCTGCCATCTTGGCTGCCGGGGACCCGGCCAAGGGTGAGAAAGTCTTTGGCAAGTGCAAGTCGTGCCACAAGCTGGAAGACGGCGCAAATGGCACCGGCCCATACCTGTATGCCGTGGTGGATCGCGCGATCGGTTCGGTTGAGGATTATAACTACTCCTCCGCGATGGCGAGCTTCGGCGGCGACTGGACACCTGAAAACCTGTATGGGTTCCTGGAGAAGCCGAAAAGCTACATGCCGGGCACATCCATGGCGTTTGCTGGTTTGGCCAAGCCGACCGACCGCGCTGACCTGATCGCTTTCCTGGAAACAGTGGACGACTGATCACGACGACCTCTCTTTTTGGTGTCCGTCTGGCACCTGCGCACGCGCCCGGCCTTGGCCGGGCGTTTTGCGTTCAAAGCCCGGCGTTTAAAAGATATTGCGCCCGACTTAAGGAACTGGCCGCGCGGCTATGCTGAACAGGGTGCTCAGTCTGCGGAAAATTCGGTCAATTTGCGCTCACTGGGTGATCAAGCGTTTGTCACGGGACGTGTTCCGTGATCACGTATTCTCAACTTGCGTAAAGTTAGAACAGGATTTTAATTTTTATCGGATTAGCTTTGCTACAAGACAGAGCACGACAGGAGATCCAGATGACGCCACAGAGCCCCGTCCTTCGGCCACGTCCGGCCCAAGCCACGGCACTGCCTGAAAGCAGCGGCCGGTTTTCAACTTTGCTCGCGGGCGTGGGCCTTGGCCTTGCGCTTTGGGCAAGCGGTACGGTTGCCTTTGCGGCTGACATGATAACATCGCACGGGATTTCCACCTTCCCGGACAACCTCAAATACGACGCGGATTTCGAGCATCTCGACTACGTGAACCCCGATGCCCCCAAGGGTGGAGAGATGTCGATCTGGGCGTTTGGTTCGTTCGACAGCCTCAACCCCTATTCGATCAAGGGCCGCTCTGGCGCGCTGGCAAGTGCGGGGCTGGAAAGCCTGCTGACGTCAACCGCCGATGAGATCGGCTCGGAATACGGTCTGCTGGCGGAAAGCCTCACCTACCCCGAAGACCGCTCCGAGGTGACGTTTACCCTGCATGAAGGAACCACTTTCTCCGATGGTTCTCCGCTGACGGCAAATGACGTGCTCTTCTCGTATGAACTGTTTCGCGAAAAGGGGCTGCCGTCTTTCCGGGCTGTGCTCTCGCAGTCGGTCGACAGTGCCGAGGTGATCGACGACCGGACGATTCGCTATGTGTTTGCCGAGGATCGCCCAAAGCGTGATCTGATCAGCCTTGTGGGCGGGCTGCCTGTTCTGAGCCAGGCCTTCTACGAGGCCAATGACATGGATCTGGAGGAGAATTCGCCGATCGCGCATATGGGCTCGGGGCCCTATGTGGTCGACATGGACCGTGTGCGCATGGGGCAGACCATGGTCGTGAAGCGGAATCCCGATTACTGGGGCGCTGATCTGCCGATCAACCGTGGCCGCAGCAACTTCGACAGTATTCGTGTGGAATACTATGCCGACTACAACGCGGCGTTCGAAGGCTTCAAAGGCGGCTCGTACCATTTCCGCAATGAGGCGTCCTCCAAAACCTGGGCCACCAGCTATGATTTCCCGGCGCTGGAGAAGGGTTGGGTTGTGAAATCCGAAATTGACCACGGCAACATCGCGCCGGGCCAGTCCTTCATTTTCAACCTGCGCCGCCCGCAGTTGCAGGATCCGTTGGTGCGTCAGGCCATTGGTCTGATGTTTAACTTCGAGTGGTCGAACGAACAGCTGTTTTACGGCATCTATGATCGCTCGGGCAGCTTCTGGGCCAATACCGATCTGGGGGCCAGTGGGCTGCCCTCTGAGGCCGAGCTTGCCCTGCTTGAGCCTCTGGCGGACATGTTGCCCCCCGGCGTTCTGGATGCAGAGCCTGTGGAAGCCCCCACATCGGGCGCCCGCCAGCTGGACCGCCGCAACCTGCGCGCAGCCAACGCCTTGCTCGATGAGGCCGGTTGGATCGTGAATTCAGAGGGGATGCGCGAGAAGGATGGCGAACTGCTGACCATCGAGTTCCTGAACGACAGTCAGACCTTTGACCGTGTCATCAACCCCTATGTTGAAAACCTCAAGCGGGCGGGCATCAACGCGGTCCACAACCGTGTGGACAACGCCGAGGCGGAAAACCGCGAGCGCCCGCCGCTTTATGATTTTGACGTCGTGACCGGCTTCTTGCAGACCGGCTATCAGCCCGGTTCTGGCCTCAAGCAGTATTTTGGCTCTGAGACGGCCAATGAAAGCGCCTTCAATAAGATGGGCCTGCAGAACGGTGCAGTGGATGCGTTGATCGAAAATGTCATGGCCGCTGAAACTCAAGAGGAAATGGAAATCGGCATTTCCGCGCTGGACCGGGTGCTGCGTGCGCTGCATTTCCGAATCCCGCAATGGCACAAGGCAGCCCATACCATCGCCTATTACGACATGTATGGCCGCCCTGAGACCCTGCCCCCCTACGCTTTGGGCAATCTCGACTTCTGGTGGTACGACGCCGACAAGGCCGCGAAGCTGGAGGCTGAGGGCGCGCTGTAAGGCGCGCGCTCCCCTCTCCCCCGAGGCCATAAGGAGCCGGACCAGCCCATGGGCGCATATATCCTCCGACGCCTGACATTGATCATCCCCACGCTCGTGGGAATCATGCTGATCAATTTCGTTCTGACGCAATTCGTTCCCGGTGGGCCGATCGAACAGATCATTGCCCAAAGCCAAGGGGAAGGGGATGTCTTTGAGGGCATCGCCGGAGGGGCGGACGCCGGTGCTCAGGAGGAGATCGAAAACCTCGGAGCAGACAATGAGCGCTACGCGGGCGCGCGCGGTCTGCCTGAGGAATTTCTGCAGGAACTTGAAGTTACGATGGGGTTCAGCAGGGTGGTCTGTGATGATCCCACCCTGCTTGAAACCAACGAACAGAAAGATCTTGTGGATGTGGAGGGGTGCGAAACCGAGGCCATCCCCATCCTCGAGCGCTTTGTGATCCTGATGTCAAACTATCTGATGTTCGACTTCGGAGAGAGCTATTTCCGGTCGGTTTCGGTGGTGGACCTCGTGATCGAGAAGATGCCCGTATCGATCACTTTGGGCCTTTGGTCGACCTTGATCGCCTATATCATCTCGATCCCGTTGGGGATCCGGAAGGCTGTGCGCGACGGTTCTAAATTCGATACATGGACATCGGGCGCGATCATCGTGGCCTATGCCATTCCGGGCTTTCTCTTCGCGATCCTGTTGTTGGTGGTTTTCGCAGGGGGATCCTATTTCAAAATCTTTCCGCTGCGTGGTCTGGTGTCGGAAGGCTTTGAGGATATGACCTTTATTCAGCAGGTGGGCGATTATTTCTGGCACATTACGCTGCCGGTTCTGGCCTCTACCATCGCCAGCTTTGCCACTTTGACCTTGCTGACCAAGAACAGTTTTCTCGACGAGATCAAGAAACAGTATGTGGTCACCGCGAAGGCCAAGGGGCTGAACGAACGGCGTGTGCTCTATGGCCATGTTTTCCGCAATGCCATGCTGATTGTGATCGCGGGCTTTCCAGCGGCTTTCCTGGGCGTATTCTTCGGGGCCAGCCTGATCATCGAGACGATCTTCTCGCTTGATGGGTTGGGCCGGCTGGGCTTTCAGGCGGCGCTGCAGCGGGATTACCCTGTGGTCTTTGGCACCTTGTACGTGTTTGGCCTGATTGGCCTGCTGGTTGGGATCATTTCTGATCTGATGTATGTCTTGATCGATCCGCGGATTGATTTCGAAAGCCGGAGGACGTGAGATGAGCGATCTGTCCGCAGACCCGCGCAGCCCTGTCGCCCCCGAGGACACCACCGTCGCCCCGACGGCGCCGCCTGAGCAAAAGCAGGGACGGTTTGAGCTCAGCCCGCTGAACAAGCGGCGCTGGCGCAACTTCCGGGCCAATGGGCGGGCGTTCTGGTCGCTGGTTATCTTTACCGTGATCTTCGTGATCACGCTGTTCGCGGAGGTGATCGCAAACGACAAGCCGCTTTTGGTGAGCTACCGGGGCGAGCTTTATGTGCCGATCTGGAATTTCTACCCGGAGACCCAGTTTGGCGGCGACTTCCCGACGGAGGCTGTCTATCGCGACATAGAGGTGCAATGCCTGATCGAGTCCGGTGGCATCATTGACTGTTTTGACGTGCCCGAGGAGGTGCTGGCCGCCATTGATGACGGGGCCACCGAAGTGTTTGGTGAGCCGGTCTACAAGGGCTGGATGCTCTGGCCGTTGATCCCCTACAGCTACAACACGCCCAACGATCTTGATGGGCCGGCCCCGTCACCCCCGGATGCAGACCATTGGCTGGGCACCGATGATTCTACGCGTGATGTGCTTGCGCGGGTGATCTACGGGTTTCGATTGTCGATCATCTACACGATCATCGTCACGATATTCGCCAGCACCATTGGGATCATCGCCGGGGCGGTGCAGGGATTTTTCGGCGGCTGGACCGATCTGATTTTCCAGCGAGTGATCGAGATCTGGACGTCGACGCCGCAGCTTTACATCATCATCATTCTGTTTGCGATCTTGGGGCGCAGTTTCTGGCTGCTTGTTTTTCTTACGGTGCTGTTTGGCTGGCCCGCCCTTGTGGGGGTTGTACGGGCTGAGTTCCTGCGGGCGCGCAACTTTGAGTATGTGCGCGCGGCGCGCGCGCTCGGCGTCTCAAACTGGACCATCATGTTCCGCCACATGTTGCCCAATGCGATGGTGGCAACGCTGACGATGTTGCCCTTCATCGTGACGGCGACGATTGGTGGCTTGGCCTCGCTGGATTTCCTTGGATTTGGACTGCCTTCCTCTGCTCCGTCGCTGGGTGAGCTGACCTTGCAGGCCAAGCAGAACTTGCAGGCGCCGTGGCTTGGCTTCACCGCATTCTTTACCTTTGCCATCATGCTGTCGCTGCTTGTGTTCATCTTTGAAGGGGTTCGCGATGCGTTCGACCCCAGAAAGACGTTCCAGTGATGCGCGGCGTTTCGGAGCGAGCAGCGGGGGTTGCCGACCCCCGCACCCCCCGGGAGTATTTCCGCCAAGATGATGTGGCCTGCGGTTGGGGGGGCGTGTGATGACGTTGCTCAATGTGGAAAATCTGAAGGTCGCCTTTCGGCAGGACGGAAAGGTTTTTGAGGCTGTCCGCGGTGTCTCGTTCCATGTGGATCGGGGAGAAACCGTCGCCTTGGTGGGTGAAAGCGGCTCGGGCAAATCGGTGACAGCGCTGTCGACCGTGTCCCTTTTGGGTGACAATGCGGTTGTGGAGGGCTCTGTCACCTATGAGGGCGCGCAGATGGTGGGGGCGGCCGAGGCCGACCTGCAGCATGTGCGGGGCAATGATATCAGCTTTATTTTCCAAGAGCCGATGACCTCCCTCAACCCGCTGCATACGCTGGAAAAGCAAATCATGGAGAGCCTGGCGCTGCATCAGGGCCTGATCGGCGACGCGGCCCGCGAGCGGGTTGTAGATCTGCTGAACAAGGTTGGGATCCGTGATCCCGAAGACCGGCTTGCGTCTTACCCGCACCAGCTTTCGGGCGGGCAGCGGCAGCGTGTGATGATCGCTATGGCGCTAGCCAACGGGCCCGATCTGCTGATCGCTGATGAGCCGACGACGGCGCTTGACGTCACTATCCAGGCTCAAATTCTGGACCTGCTTGCGGAGCTCAAGGCCTCTGAAGGTATGGGGTTGCTGTTCATCACCCATGATCTTGGGATCGTGCGTCGGATCGCAGACAGGGTCTGTGTGATGCAGGGCGGTGAGATTGTCGAACAGGGCCCGACGGAGCAGATTTTCTCTGATCCGCAGCATCCCTATACACGCAAGTTGCTCGCGGCCGAGCCAAAGGGGCTGGCGGGGTCTTTTTCCGAGCATGCCGATCCGATCCTTGAGACCGATGCATTGCGCATCTGGTTTCCGATCCAGCGCGGATTTTTGCGGCGTACCGTGGGACATATCAAGGCGGTGAATGCGGCAACCCTGTCTGTCAGGCCGGGGGAAACGCTGGGCATTGTTGGGGAATCAGGCTCGGGCAAGACAACATTGGCGCTGGCGATCATGCGCCTCATCCGATCAGAGGGGCCGATCACCTTTGACGGGGAAAACGTGCAAGGTTGGTCGCCTCGGCAACTGCGCCGGCTGCGCCGGGATTTGCAGATCGTATTCCAGGATCCCTATGGCTCTCTCAGCCCGCGGATGACGGCCGAACAGATCATTGCCGAAGGCCTTGGGGTGCACGATGTGGAGCCCGGGCGTGACCCCCGCGAGATGGTGGCAGAGATCATGGCGGAGGTGGGGCTCGATCCGATGGCCATGGACCGTTACCCTCATGAGTTCTCGGGCGGGCAGCGGCAACGGATCGCGATTGCCAGAGCGATGATTCTCCGGCCACGCCTTGTGGTGCTCGATGAACCGACCTCTGCCTTGGACATGACAGTGCAGGTGCAGATCGTTGATCTGCTGCGCCGTTTGCAGGAACGGCACGGTCTTGCCTATCTGTTTATCAGCCACGATTTGCGCGTTGTGCGGGCGATGTCGCATCGGGTGATCGTCATGAAACAGGGCGACGTGGTCGAGGAAGGTACTGCTGAACAAGTCTTTTCAGACCCGCAGCAGGACTACACCCGAACGCTTCTGGCGGCGGCTTTCAATTTGAGCGGTGGGGTTGCCGCCGAGTAGCTGTTGCAGGCTGGCCCGCTTGGACAGGGGCGCGACAACTTGGCCCTGACAGGCGCGCCGTGCTGCGCTAAGACGGGCGCGGGAACCCGTAACAGCCAATCAGGAGACGCCACATGGCTGATGAAAAGCACGAACATGGCAGCATGGACACCACAGAGCAGGAAAAGACCTTTGATGCCTTCATCAAATTCTCTTCCTACGTTGCTGCAGGCTCCGTCCTGCTGCTGATCTTTATCTATGCGGTCAATGGCTAATACAGCAGGGCAGCGGAGGGGTGACATGTTGAAGAGAATCCTTGTCGCCGCGGCGCTGCCGGTTCTTTTGGCGGGCTGCACGGCAGAGCCGGTCTGGGCCCCCGAAGCGCAAGTCACTGCATCGCTCTATACCCATGATGGCCCGCCCTCGCTCACTCTGTTCACGGTGATCAACAACAGGACGGAAGCCGGGGCGCATGCCGGCTTGATGGTGAACGGGTCGCATCGGGTGATTTTTGATCCGGCAGGCACGTTCAAACATCCCTCCATCCCGGAGCGCAATGATGTGCACTACGGGGCCCGCCCGGCGGTGGCCAACCTGTATGTGGATTATCATTCCCGCGAGACCTTCCGTGTCGTTACTCAGACGATCGAGGTGTCACCGGAGGTCGCCGAGCAGGCCTTGTTGGCTGTACAGGAATATGGCGCGGTGCCGAAAGCGCGGTGCACGGTTGCGGTGACGCGCGTGCTACAGCAATTGCCCGGCTTTGAGAGCATATCGACAAGCTATTTCCCGACCAGCGCGATGGAAGAGTTTGCCGAACTGCCGGGCGTGGTAGAGCAGACCTTCTACGACAATGACTCCGACGATAATAAGACGGTTTTGCAGGCTAATCTCTAGCCCGCAAAGCCCAACCCGATTGCAATCACGGTGATCCCCGCAAGGATCGCCCAGAGTGTGCTGCGCAGCAGATAACCTGTCGCCAGTGCGGCAAGGCCTGCAGTGAGGCGCACCGGATCGAGGGTGCCTCCCGTTGCAGCCGGCCACACGAGCAAGGGCGCCACGAGCGCTGGGATCACAGTGACCGCAGTGTAGCGCAGGTGGCGCAGCACCCAATCGGGCAGGGGGCGATCTCCGATCAGGCCGAGAAAGCTGAAACGGATCAGGAATGTCCCTATCGCCAGGGCTGCGATCACAAGCCATACGGGCATTTCTGGGGAAATCATGAGATCAGCTCCGGTTTGCGCCGTTCGATCTCCGCGCCGACGATCATCCCTGCGAAGGCGGCCACGATCAGGCCGAGGCTCCAGGGCAGCCATGCCAGCGAGAGCGCCAGAACAATTGCCACGAAGGCGGCGGCAATATGGGCCACCGTGCGCAGGGCGGGCGCAAAGATTGCGATGAAGGCGACGGGCACCATCGCATCTAGGGCAAAACTGGGCGGTATCGCATTTCCCAGCACCGCCCCGATATATGTGCCCAGATACCACATCGGCAGAATCTGGACCATGACCCCGAAGTAGTAGCGCACCTTCCAGGCGGTTGGCCTGTCAGCCTCTTTTTCAAAGGTGATGGCGGACAGGGCGTAGGCGTGATCTGTCATCATGTAGGCGGCCAATGCGCGCTGCCACAGCCGCGCAGACCCGAGATGGGGCGTCAGCGCGGCAGAATACATGGCCATGCGCATGTTCACCGCCAAAGAAGTAAAGACCACCATGAAAACAGGGGCCTGATCGATCATCAATTGCACCGCCGTCAGCTGGGATGCACCTGCGATGACAAGAATGCTCAGGGCCATGACTTCCATAAGGTCCAAACCGGCCTCGCTGGCGACAACCCCGAACACGATCGCAAACGGGGTCACAATCAGCTGGAATGGGGCACCGTCGCGCAGGCCCCGCCAGATGGCAGCTGTTTGGTCTTTAGGCTTTTGCGGCTGTGTCATTGGGGGCCTTATTCAACAGGTCATGGGCAGGGCATGTGCCCCACAGCGGCGAGGCTGGGATGTGTCAGATGCACGCCTTTGGGGGCGCCGTTTGGGTGTCAGTCGAAGGTCCCGGTGACCCGTCCGATCAGCATGAAAGCGCGGGCCGTGCGGGTTTCGGACAAAGCGGCGATCTCGGCATCGGTCGCGGCCTCGGCAAAGCGGGAAAAGATCGTATCAAAGCGCCGCAGAAAATGGTGGGCGGTGTCGCGAAAGACCGCATCATTGCGCATGCGCCCGGCTGTCAGCGCCAGACAGGAGCGATCCCGGATGCCCCCAAGCGCCGCAACACCCGGGCCGCGCTCGCCCGCAGCAAACCTGCGCCAGACTTCCGGGCGTGTGCGATCCGGCGTGAAGTCATCCATATAAATCCCATCCTCGGACAGGAGCGTCAGAACATCCTGTGCAGCCCGCACCAGCGTGGCGGTCGAAGGATCGCGCAGGGCCGCCCGAAGGGCACGGAAGCCCTCTTTGTCCGTCTCGGACTGGGGGAAATGAATGGCGCGAATGAAATCCTCGACCGAGACCGGGTTGCCTTCGGCCCCTCCCGGCGTGCCAAGTGCCAAAGACGGCTGATCGCTGCTCGGGGTCTGCGGCACCGGCGCCATCGTCTTGGTGGCAGGCTCTGGCGCTGCGGTCATCCGGTTTTTGGTGGCTGGGCGCAGCGGGTCTATCCCGGCACCTGTGGCTTTGCGAAGCTCTGCCAACTGGCCTTCGATCTGGCGCTGTGTGGCAATCACCTCGTCCAGCTTTCGCTCTGACGCGGAGGGTGCGTGCACCGTGCCGGCCCCTTGCTGCCCGGTGATATAGGCCGTGCGCATGGCATCCACGGCCATCTTCATCTGGCTGGTTTCATCGCGCAGAAGGCGATGGGCGCGCGCGGCGCTGATGGCGATGGCAATCAGGCCCACGGGCAGAACGACAGCGATCACCGTCATCACGATGGCCAAAGCGCTGATCTGTCCTTCGCTGGGCACGACGATGAAAAACACGCCCGCCCCAAGCAGCCATAGCAGGCTGAGCGCCGCGCCGATCACCTCGATCGCGCCAACAGGCGCCGGTGCGTCAGACTGGCGATACACCCCCAGGCCCGTCGGCTCTGTCTTGGTTTGCGTTCCCGGTTCTTCCGACATGCCCCGGTTATCCTGTCAGACGAACTTCACGTCGAGCACTTCGTAGCTTTTCTCGCCACCCGGTGTGCGCACCTCGACACTGTCACCTTCCTCCTTGCCGATCAGCGCACGCGCGATCGGGGATTGGATGTTCAGGAGGCCTTTGTCGATATCGGCCTCGTGGGGCCCGACGATCTGCCAGGTTTTCTCTTCGTCGGTATCTTCGTCTACCAGCGTGACCGTGGCCCCAAATTTGATAGCGCCCGACAGCGCCGTCGGGTCGATCACATCCGCAAGAGAAATGACACCTTCGAGCTCCTTGATGCGGCCCTCGATAAAACCCTGCTTTTCGCGGGCCGAGTGGTATTCGGCGTTCTCCTTGAGATCGCCGAGCTCCCGAGCCTCTGCGATCGCCTTGATCACGGAGGGGCGCTCCTCGGTTTTGAGGTGCTTCAATTCTGTTTCAAGCGCGGCAAAGCCCGCGCTGGTCATCGGGATTTTTTCCATGGAAAGCGGCTCTCGCAAGATAGTGGCGGGTGACACCTAGGAATTGGAGATAACGGGGTTGGGTGGGGGGAAGTCAAGCGTCCTTCGCCCCTCTGATGCTAGAACAGGGCCCTGAGCGCGGAAATGAGCAGCTTGCGCGCCAAACGCGGCCTTCCCGAGCGTCAATTTGGCGTCAGGCAAAGACTCCGCTGCGTTACTTTGCTGCGATCCTGCTGATGAGAGCGCTCACAAGATTGACCGGGCATGTCCCAGCAAATAGGTATTGCCGGACCGCTTTTGCCGCGCTGCGGCAGTGGAAAGCCAAGACTGGCGGTGCCGAGGTGCCGGCGCGTGTGAAGAGGGAGTGACCGATGGCCGAGATCGAACGCGAATCCATGGACTACGACGTTGTGATCGTCGGGGCAGGGCCGGCAGGCCTGTCTGCCGCGATCCGCCTGAAGCAGCTCGATGAGAGCCTTGAAGTTGTGGTGCTGGAAAAAGGTTCCGAGGTGGGGGCCCACATCCTGTCTGGCGCGGTGCTTGACCCTTGCGGTCTGGACGCGCTCATCCCCGACTGGAAGGAAAAGGGCGCCCCCCTGAATACGCCGGTGACCGAGGATAATTTCTACATGCTGGGCGAGGCCGGGCAGTTGCGTATCCCCAATATGCTGATGCCGCCGCTGATGAACAATCACGGCAACTACATCGTGTCGATGGGCAATGTTTGCCGCTGGATGGCTGAGCAGGCCGAGGGCATGGGTGTGGAAATCTTCCCCGGCATGGCCTGTTCCGAGCTGATCTATGATGAGAACGGTGCGCTCAAGGGCGTTGTTGCCGGCGAGTTTGGCAAAGAGGCAGATGGCAGCCAGGGCCCGGCCTACGAGCCCGGCATGGTGCTCAATGGCAAATACGTGTTCCTCGCCGAAGGCGTGCGGGGGTCCTTGTCGAAGATGGCGATCGAAAACTACGATCTTGATGCCAAGTCTGACGTGCAGAAATACGGCCTCGGCATGAAGGAAATCTGGGAGATTGACCCGGAAAAGCACAAGCCGGGCACAGTCACCCACACGATGGGCTGGCCGCTGGGCAGCAATGCGGGCGGCGGGTCTTTCATCTATCACCTGGAAAACAACCAGGTCTATGTGGGGTTCGTGGTGCACCTGAACTACGAAAACCCGCATGTGTTCCCCTACATGGAGTTCCAGCGGTTCAAGCACCATCCGATGGTGGCTGAGCTGCTCAAGGGCGGCAAGCGGGTGGCCTATGGCGCGCGCGCCATCTCTGAAGGTGGCTGGCAGTCAATTCCGCAAGTGGCCTTCCCCGGTGGTGCCCTGCTGGGCTGCTCTGCCGGGTTGGTGAATGTGCCGCGCATCAAGGGTAATCACAATGCCATGTTGTCTGGCAAGGCCGCAGCCGAGGCCGCCTATGAGGCGATCCAAGAAGGCCGTTCCGGCGACACACTTGAGGCCTATGAGACGGCGCTGCGCACTGGGCCCATCGCCAAAGACCTCAAGCCCGTGCGCAACGTCAAGCCGCTGTGGTCCAAGCGCGGGCTGCTGGCCTCGCTGACCGTGGGCGGGTTCGACATGTGGACGAACAACCTGACTGGACTGTCGGTGCTGGGCACGATGAAACATGGCAAGACGGATGCGGAGAGCACGCGCATGGCGAAAGTGTTCGAGCCGATCGATTACCCCAAGCCGGATGGCGTGTTGTCATTTGATCGTCTGACCAACGTATCCTTCGCGATGACAAACCATGAAGAAAGCCAGCCCCCGCACCTGCAGGTGAAGGATCAAAGCACCGCTGTGCTCGACAACTTCAACAAGTTCGGTGGCCCCTCTGCGCGCTACTGCCCTGCGGGCGTGTATGAATACGTGCAGGAAGAGGGCGCAGGCTGCCGGTTCGTTGTGAACTTCCAGAACTGCGTGCATTGCAAAACCTGCGACATCAAAGAGCCGGGCGGCAATATCACATGGGCAGTGCCACAGGGCGGGGATGGCCCGAACTACCCCAACATGTGATATCGGCCGCTACAAAAAGCGGCGTGCAAAAATTCTCCTGCCTCCAGCGTCTATGGCGTTGGGGGCTTCTTTTTGCCTGCTGTCACGGCCACATAGGCCCCGGCCCACAGGATCGTGATAGGTCAGGGCCCGGCTTTAGAAACCATAAACATTTGTCATATGTTGTTTCGTCCGAGGCAGCGGGCTAGGTTTTCCAGTAGCCACAATCTGGGAGAACCGCCTTGCGTCATCTGTTCAAGACTATGTCCTGCTCCTTACTTGGCCTCGCGCTGAGTGTTGCCACGCCTGTTTCTGCCCAACCGACGCAAGGCTTTGCGGGGGCGTATCTTGCGGCACGCCACGCGTCTCTGTTCAACGATTACACCCAAGCGGCAGACTATTTCGTGCGGGCAATTGCCCGGGATCGGAACAACGCGGCGCTCATGGAATCTGCGGTTTTATCCTACGCGAATGCGGGCCAGATCACGCGGGCGGCGCCGATTGCGGCCCGCATGGAGGCGCTGGGCGCAGTCAGCCAGATTGGACAGATGGTGATCCTGGCGGATCATCTGGAGAATGAGAAGTACGACCGCGCCCTCGCTGCGCTTGACAGTGGCTTGTCGGTTGGGCCGCTGGTGGATGGGCTGGTGCGCGGTTGGGCGCTGCTGGGTACGGGGGATCGCAGTGCAGCATTGGCCGCATTTGATGCGGCCGCTCAAACCGAGGGTCTGGAAAGCTTCGCTCAGTATCACAAGGCGCTTGCCCTGGCTGTGGATGGTGATTTTGAAACGGCCGTTGCCCTGCTCGATGGCAGCGAAACCGGCCCCCTCCGCCTGACCCGCCGCGGCACCATCGCTTACGCCCAGATGCTGGGGCAGTTGGGGAAAGGCCAGCAGGCCGCTGATGCGATCCGCGTGGGCTTTGACAGCATGATGGATCCGAGCCTGGACGCGCTTTTGGTGCGCCTCGAGGCCGGTGACGACGTGCCCTTCGACTTTCTGACCAGTGTGCAAGATGGCTTGGCCGAGGTGTTCTACACGGTCGCCGGTGCTCTCAACGGCGAGGCATCTGACAGCTACACGCTGCTCTATGCGCGCATTGGCACCCATCTGCGTCCCACCCACACGGACGCCATTTTGCTGTCTGCGGCGTTGCTGTCCCGGCAAGATCAGTTTGATCTCGCCACAGCCGCCTACGACAGCGTTCCGCGCGAGGACCCTTCCTACCACATGGCAGAAATGGCGCGGTCGGATGCGCTGGTGCGTGCGGGCAATCCGGATGCGGCAATCGAGGTGCTTTCCCAGCTTACCGAAACCCATGGCGATCTTCCTTCGGTGCATTCGTCGTTGGGCGATGCGCTGCGTCGGCAGGAACGGTTTGACGAGGCCACGGCCGCCTATGACGCAGCGCTGGCGCTCTATGACACGCCGGCTGCAAATCATTGGATCCTCTACTATGCGCGCGGCATCACCCATGAGCGCGAAGATCGCTGGCCCCTCGCGGAGGCCGATTTCCGGATGGCCCTCGACCTCAACCCAAACCAACCCAACGTGCTGAATTATCTTGGGTATTCCATGGTTGAAATGCAGGTGAATCTGGATGAGGCCCTGGACATGATCGAGCGCGCTGTCGCAGCGCAGCCAGAGTCCGGGTATATCACCGACAGTCTTGGCTGGGTGCTCTACCGCATGGGCGCCTATGACGATGCCGTGGGCTATATGGAGCGCGCCGTAGAGCTGATGCCTGCCGATCCGATCATCAATGATCACCTCGGTGATGTGTATTGGGCTGTCGGGCGGCAGATCGAGGCCGAGTTCCAGTGGAAGCGCGCCCTTTCATTCGACCCGGAGGAAGACGAAGCAGAGCGCATCCGTCGCAAGCTCGAGGTAGGTCTCGATGTGGTGCTGGATGCGGAAGGGGCCGCGCCCCTTCATGTCGTTGCCGATGACGGCTGAGCCCAGGTGGACGGCGCCCCGGGCTTTGCCCCTGCGAAAATCAATCTGAGCCTGCATGTCACAGGGCGTCGGGCAGATGGCTATCATCTGCTCGACAGCCTCGTGGCCTTTGCAGATATCGGGGACAGGCTCGAGGCCCGTGCGGCCCCGGCACTGTCTCTGCAGGTGACGGGACCCCTCGCAGAGGGTGTACCACTCGACGGATCCAACCTTGTTTTGAAGGCGGCCTTGGCCCTCAACCAGCACGGCAAGGGGGCCAGCCTTGTGCTGCATAAGCACTTGCCCGCTGCTGCCGGGATCGGAGGGGGGTCGTCAGATGCGGCGGCTGCGCTGCGCGTTCTGGCCAGCCTATGGGATTGCCCGATGCCCACGGCTGACGAAGTGTTGGCGCTGGGGGCAGATGTGCCGGTCTGTTTGGTTGGGCAGGCCTGCCGCATGGCTGGCATCGGAGAGGTCATAACTGCAGTGCCGCGATTGCCTTGCGTGCCTGCAGTTCTGGTCAATCCGCGGGTGGATGTGCCGACCCCGCAGGTGTTCAAGGCCCTCCGCAACCGAGACAACGCCCCCATGCCCGAGGCGATCCCGCAGTTTCACGATGTGGCAGCGCTGGCGGCGTGGCTCCGTGGGCAACGCAATGATCTGGAAGCGCCAGCCCAGCAGGCGCAGCCTGTGATTGGCACCGTGCTTGCAGCCCTTTCGGCCGCGCCGGGGGCATTGCTTGCGCGCATGTCAGGCTCCGGCGCGACGTGCTTTGCCGTACATGAAAGCTCTGACAGTGCCGCCCGCGCTGCGCGCACCCTCGCAGAGCAGCACCCGGACTGGTGGGTTGCCCACGGGATGCTGTCCTAGGGCGAGGCCTCCGGTGCTTTACGATCTGATGACGGCCGCGCGCTCGGCCCGTCTTGGCATGGGGTTACCCTCAAAAGAGTGTTGATCATTTTGGGGCGGCACAGGATAACGCAATGAGAAAGTTTTGCCCGGCAAAGCTCTAGGCGTCCGGATTGCCCGGTCTCCTGCCTCTCAAACGAGGTCGAAAGACAATGAAATCACGCCTCATTGCAGCGCTCCTCGTGTTTTGGCCTTGGCTCTTTCTGGCCGTGATGGTGTTGCTCAACGGGCTGCAACTCCATGGTTTGGTGCTGATCTTTTACATACAGTTTTCTTTGTTCTGGGTGGTGCCTGCGGTGCTGATTTGGATTGTCGTCGAACTCGTGCTCGCGCTGCGCAGACACAGAAGCTAGGGGCCGGCTATCCTGGGGCGCGTGCGTGGTAACCGCCGATCATGATCGCTGTGGCCACACCATTTCTTGAACAGGTAGACAGGCTCGGTCGCGCAGCAAAGCAAAGCCTCGCAATCCTAAAGAATGAACCGAGCCCCGGGGGCATCACCCATTGAGCGCTGCCTGATCGCGAAGGGCCCGGTGAGTGCAATCCAAGCTTTCAGAGCGTAAGGCCGCCCTGCAGGCTGGCCCCTTGGCAACCTGTTTCGGACAGAGGTGGGGCGAGGCTGCTCCTCAGCGCTTGCCGTAATAAAGCCCCACCACATGTTCCGCTTCGGCGAAGAACAGCCACCGTGTGGCCAGTACGCCGGCCAAGTGCACGGCCAGCACGAGCCAGATGGGCAGGGCAGGCACCAGCGTGAGAAGCAGCACCGGCACAAGGATTGCCAAGCCAAAGCCGATATAGCGCAGACGGCGGGCATGTTTGCGCGCCACCACATGCACCATCTCCTTGAGCAGGTAATTGTCGCCCGTATGGGGCATCTCGAAGGCCCGGACCGTGCCGTGCGTAAGCCCGGTGGCTGTGTTCATGCTGGATTGGGATTGGCGCACCCGGTTGTCGCCGCTCAGCCAGTAGGCCGCCAGTGCCGCGCCTGCAGGCAAGAGCAGGCCGATGGCATCCGCGCTGCGCCCGGTGAGCATGGCCCCGCCCGCGAGGGAGAGGATCACGAAAAGGAACGGTGTCCAGCTCGTATGCCAGCGCGGGACCGTTTTGAGTTGCGTGTAGATCATCGCCGTGGCCAAAACAGTCAGGATGCACAGCACAATCGGCAGTGCAACGGCCGCCCCCGGCAGGCGGCCCGTGGCGACTGCGAAGCTCACAAGTGGTGCGATTGCCAGTGTCAGCACGGCCAGCCACGCTTCGCGGCTGAGCCAGGAACTGCCCGGCTGCGTGAAGGACCGCCAGGCATTCTTAGGGTTCTTCAGATGTGCCGTTGAGAACATCAGCCCGGCGCCTGTGAGCGCCCATGTGAAGGCTACCATCATGATTGCGGCGTGACTGGGGCCTGCCCCCAAGGCAAACAGCGCCCAGGCCAGGCCGCCCAGGCCCAGACCAGACAGGGTCGTGAAAAGGATGAGAGAGGGTGCGGGATGCATTGGTCATTTCCCTCCCGGCAGACTGTCGAGCGCCCTGTCCAGCCAGCCCAAAAAGCCCTTGGGCGTGTCTGTTTCGCCTGGCGTCATGGGGGCCAGAAGCGGGGCGAGGATATCGATGGGCGCTTCGGGGGCTTGATCTTTTGCGCGGGGCGGCAGGTATTTGTTCACGGGCTTGGTGCCCTGTTCGGGCATCAGGTCGATCCCGCCGCGCGCTTCAACCAATTGGCTGACCGCACTGTCGGGATCGCCGAGATCGCCGAAATGGCGGGCCCCAGCCGGGCAGGTGCGCACACAGGCGGGCACCCGGTCTTCTTCAGGAAGATTGTCGTTATAGATGCGGTCTGTGCACAGGGTGCATTTCTTCATGACGCCGGCAGAGGGGTCCATCTCGCGGGCGCCGTAGGGGCAGGCCCAGGCACACAAGCCGCACCCCATACAGGCCTTTTCGTTGACCAGCACAACGCCATCTTCCGCACGCTTGTAGCTGGCGCCCGTGGGGCAGACCGTCACGCAGGGTGCATCTTCGCAATGCAGGCACGATTTGGGGAAATGCACCAGCTGGGCGGGCCCTGTTTCCGGCTGTACTTCGTAGGAATGGATGCGGTTGAGAAAGGTGCCCTCGGGCTTTGCGCCATAGGGGGCTTCGTCGGCCAGCGGCGCGCCGTAGTTCTCGGTATTCCAGCCCTTGCAGGCGGTGACGCAGGCATGACAGCCCACGCAGGTATCCAGATCGATCACCAGGCCGAGTTTGACGTTGGACGGGGCAGGTAGCTGGGTCATGCGTGGCGATGCTCCGTTGGAAGGGGTGTGTGTGACACGGGATCCTCCCGGGCGGGATCCCAATTGGCGACAAACCAGATGAAGCTGCCCGCAGCGAGCAGCACGAAGAGGGCAATGGCCAGCAGGGTGCGTTTCACCGGTCGTGTCATGGGGCCAGCCGCCTGCCTTTTGTGGGCCAGGGGCGAGGGGGCTTTGCCCCCGCCTGCGGCTCCCCCAGAGTACTTTGGCCAAGATGATAGGGGCGGATCATTTTCTGACCTGCCAAGCGAGATTGGCGGCACCTTCTGGGACCGGGCTGGCGGACGTGCCGGGGTTGGGCTGGCTTTGCTCCCCGTCGGGAGCAGGGGCTTTCTCAATGCGCACGCGCAGGTCAAACCAGGCGGCCTGGCCTGTCACCGGGTCTGAGTTGGACCATCTGAGGCCATCGCCTTTGGGTGGCAGCAATTCGTGGATCAGGTGGTTGAGCAAAAATCCCTTCGTGCTTTCGGGCGCGTCCTCAGAGAGGGCCCAGGCGCCTTTGCGTTTGCCGATGGCGTTCCATGTCCAGACCGTGTTGGGGTTCAGGGCGGCCATATGGGCGGCTGGGACGGTGATGGCCCCATGAGGGGAGGTAACCTTGACCCAGTCACCGGTTTTCAGCCCCTGCGCTTCCCAGATATTGGTGGGGATATAGAGCGGGTTCATGCCGTGGATCTGGCGCAACCAGGCGTTCTGGCTGCCCCAGGAATGGTACATCGCCATCGGGCGCTGTGTCAGGGCGTGGACAGGATAGCTTTCGGCTTCTGGGATATCTTCGGACGGATCCCACCAGATCGGCAGGGGATCAAGCTTTTCCCGGACCCGGGCCCGCAGGTGGTCGGGGGGCTGGCGGGTTCCGTGGCCTTCTGCGGCGCGCTGGAAACGGCGCAGGGGCTCGCACCATAGGTTGAAAAGATAAGGTTGCGGGCTGTCATAGAGCCCCATTTGCACGGCCCAATCCTGATAGGCGGCATTCCATGGCTTGAAATAGCGGGCTTCGGCCGGCACGTGACGCATCCAGAAGCCGCCATGCTCGATATAGCGTTGCAGCTGATCGGAGGGGGCTTCGCCACGTCCGCCGGGTGCATCGGTGCCTTCGGGGAAGGCCTCTGGCCCCTCTCGCCAGCCCGCCAGCGGGCCGATGCCCGGCTTGCGCACATGGTTCGTGATATAGTCTGCGTAGTCTGCGTATTTTGCGCTGCCATCTTCATTGACGAAGGCCGGCAGGCCCAGCTTTGCGCCCAGTTTCACGAGGGTTGTCTGGAACCCCTGCACGTTTCTGTCCGGGGCGACCACGGGCCAGCGGATCGCATCGGCGACGGCATCGGCCTCGCAGATCGGGCGGTCGAGCAAGCTGATGCAATCATGGCGCTCGAGATAGGTCGTATCGGGCAGGATGAGATCTGCATAGGCCACCATCTCGGAGCTGTAGGCATCGGAGTAGATGATGTTCGGGATCTTGTAGCTGCCGTCGGCCTTTTTGTCCGTGAGCATGTGCATCACGCCTTTGGGATCCATCGACGAATTCCACGACATGTTGGCCATGTAGAGGAATAGCGTATCGATCTCGTAGGGATCACCGGCATGGGCGTTGGAGATCACCATATGCATCAGGCCGTGGGCCGACATGGGATTCTCCCAGGAGAAAGCCTTGTCGATCCGGGCGGGTGAGTCGTCTTCCTTGAGGGTGAGGTCATCCGGGCCGTGGACAAAGCCCAGATGCGGGCCGTCCAGTGGCTTGCCGGGTGTGACCTTGCAATGGGGCTTGGGGTGGGCTTCTGGTGGCTTGGGGTAGGGGGGCTTGAAACGGAAGCCGCCCGGGGCCTCAACCGTGCCCAAAAGGATCTGCAGAATGTGCAGGGCGCGCGCGGTCTGAAAGCCGTTGGCATGGGCCGAGATGCCGCGCATGGCATGCATGGCGACGGGGCGGCCGGTCATTGTTTTGTGGGTTTCGCCGCGGAAATCTGTCCATTCCTGCTCGATTTCAAAGGCTTCGTCGAAGGCCACACGGGCCAGTTCTGCGGCCAGCGTGCGGATGCGGTCTGGGGTTAGGCCGCAGCGCGCGGCCACGGATTCGGGGGCGTATTCATCGGACAGGTAGCGCTCGGCGATCTGTTCCATGACGGTGCCGGGCGCGGCAATGTCAGGCAGGATGCCGGCGGTGTCGAAGGGGACCTCCGCCTTGGTGTTCCGGTCGATCACCAGCGTTTTGCCGTCGTCATTGCGCCGGAGCATGCCGTCTGTGTCGAGGAGGCAGGGCGCATTCGTCCAGCGGGCGAGATAGTCCAGATCGATCCGACCGGCCTTGAGCAGGCAGTGGATCAGCGACAGGATCAAGAGCCCGTCCGCGCCGGGGGTGATGCCCACCCAATCATCGGCAACCGCGTTATAGCCGGTGCGGATCGGGTTGACGCCGATGACCTTGGCGCCCCGGGCCTTGATCTTGCCGATGCCCATTTTGATCGGGTTGCTGTCGTGATCTTCGGCGACACCGAAAAGCAGGAAAAGCTTGGTGTGATCCCAGTCGGGTTGGCCGAACTCCCAGAAGGCGCCGCCCATGGTGTAGATGCCGGCGGTGGCCATGTTGACCGAGCAGAAGCCGCCATGGGCCGCATAGTTCGGCGTGCCGAAGTTTTGTGCCCAGAACGAGGTGAAGGATTGCGACTGGTCGCGCCCGGTGAAGAAGGCCAGTTTCTCGGGGTTTGTGTCGCGCAGCGGGCGCAGGATGTCATCGGCCATTTGCAGGGCTTCGTCCCAGGAAATCTCCTCGAACTGGCCAGAGCCGCGCGGGCCGGAGCGTTTCATGGGCGCGCGCAGGCGGGACGGAGCATTGTGCTGCATGATGCCCGCGCTGCCCTTGGCGCAGAGTACGCCACGGTTAACCGGGTGATCGCGGTTGCCTTCGATATAGGCAACTTTGCCATCTTTCATATGCACATTGATCCCGCACCGGCAGGCGCACATGTAGCAAGTGGTTTTGCGGATCTCATCCCCGGGTTTTGGAGACAGATCATATCCGCGTGCCGTAACCGGCGCGGTTCCCTTGACTGCCATGCGCTTTCCTTCCCGCTTGATCTTTGTCTTGCTCTAGATGGCCCTGTTTTCCCCTTTTTGCTTAGGGCCAACCGGGCCGGCGTGGCCAGACCAGATAGGGCTATATTTCCGCGATGTGCAAGCGCTTACAAAGCGGGGCTGGCCGATTTGCGCCTTCCTGCGCGCAGGGGCCGCCAAATCGCCGCCACAGCAGCTTGCGGGTGGCGGCCTTTCAATGCAATTTTCCCGTCCAATGCGGGCTGGCAGGACAGGGCTGATCTTCACATTTGGGTGAGCAATACCCAGATATATGAGGTGCAAGCGCTCTTTGGGCGCCCGTTTTGGACGATTGAAAGGACATACACGTGGATCCTGATCTGGTTGGACCGCTGCTGGAAGGCGGCTCTTTGCTAACGCTTCTGATTGCTGGATTTGTCATTCTCTGCATCCTGCTTGGGGTGCGGATTGTTCCGCAATCGGAGAAATATGTTGTCGAACGGTTTGGCAGGCTGCGCTCTGTGCTTGGCCCGGGCATTAATCTGATCGTTCCCTTTCTTGATCGGGTGGCGCACAAGGTTTCCATCCTTGAGCGGCAGCTACCCAATGCGACGCAGGATGCAATCACCGCAGACAACGTGCTGGTGCAGGTGGAAACATCGGTTTTCTATCGCATCCTTGAGCCGGAAAAGACGGTGTATCGAATCCGGGATGTGGATGCGGCGATTGCCACCACCGTGGCCGGCATTGTGCGCGCCAATATTGGCCGCATGGAGCTGGATGAGGTCCAGTCAAACCGCAGCCAGTTGATTGCCAATATCAAGGAAGCGGTTGAGGATGCCGTGGATGATTGGGGGATCGAGGTTACCCGGGCGGAGATCCTCGATGTGAACCTCGACCAAGCCACGCGCGATGCCATGTTGCAGCAGCTCAATGCGGAACGGGCGCGCCGGGCCGAGGTGATGAAGGCAGAAGGTGAAAAGCGGGCCGTGGAACTTGCGGCAGATGCGGAGCTTTATGCGGCGGAGCAGGCGGCCAAGGCGCGCCGTATCGAAGCCGAGGCGGAAGCTTATGCCACCGGAGTTGTGGCGGAGGCGATCCGGGACAATGGGCTTGAGGCGGCGCAATATCAGGTGGCGCTCAAGCAGGTGGAGGCGCTTAACGCGCTGGGCGGTTCTGAGGGCAGCCAGACGGTGGTCTTGCCGGCCAATGCGATCGAGGCTTTTGGAGACGCGTTCAAGATGCTGACCGGTGGTGCGAAATGATCCCGTTGATGGACCATTGGTGGGCCTGGGGGATTGCAGCTGTTGTGCTGTTTATCCTCGAGGTCTTGGCGCCTGGCTATATCCTGCTGGGATTTGGCGTGGGAGCGGCCTGTGTGGCGGGCCTTCTTTTGTTGGATGTTGGGCCTTGGTTGACCCAATCCGTGCCGATGATGTTGATCTCTTTCGCAGGTTTGTCGCTGCTGGCTTGGCTGGCAATGCGCCGAATCTTCGGCAAGAAGGGCGGATCGGTGAAAACATTCGATCACGACATTAATGACGGCTAAGGCCTTTGCGGCCCGTGCGGCGGTGCCGCACGGGTGAGTCATCCTTGAAGGGGGCGCTGCCCCCTTGTCGGCACAGCCGACACCCCCGGAGTATTTTCAAGACAAAGAAGGGCAGGCGGAAGGCAATTGGCTTTCTGCCGTGATCAGCGCGTCGAGGGTGCGTGGCGGTAAGCGGCCCAGCACGGCTGTGCGCCCGACGATACACCCCGGTGTCGCAAAAAGGCCAAAGCGATATGCCAGGCCTAGACTGTCGGCGAGTTGCCGGGTCACTTCGGGGCTGTCCATGTCACGGAGCAACTGATCGCTCTCCAGCCCGAGGCTTTCCGAGATGCGGGTCAGGTAGGCGTGGTCGGGGACGAAGCGACTGCGCTGAAGCCGGGTTTTGAGGGCTGGCCCCTTGCCCTGCTGGTCAGCGGCGAGGATTGCACGGGCGGCGGTGACGGAGGCTGGGCCCAGAAGGGGAAGCTGTCGGATTGTCAGTGCGATCGTGCTTCCGTTGCGTTCCTCGAGCAGAGGGTCAAACATCCGGCAGATTGGGCAGAAAATTTCGGTGAAGAGGGTCACGGCGACACGCTTGCCGCTGTTTGTGGGCAGCAGGGTGCAGGGATCATCAACAGGGCTGGGTGCGGGCAGGCCGGTATCTGGCGCTGTGCCAAGGCCGGCAAACGGATCAGGCCGAGCCGAGACTTCGCCCCCCGCAAGGCTGCGGAAGCCGGGTGTCTCGGGCAAGGGGGTGAAGGCCAGCGCGGCTTGGGGCAGCAGTTTGGGAGCACTCAGCCAGAGCCCTGCGAAGCCCAAGGCTCCTGCGCCGATCAGCGCTGATCTGCGGCTGACCCAGGTCAGAGGATGGTAACGGACGTGCCCAGCGGCACGCGCGCATAGAGGTCAACCACGTGTTCGTTGATCATGCGCACGCAGCCGTTGGATACGGATCGTCCGATCGATTTGGGCTCAGTGGTGCCATGGATGCGATAGGCCGTGTCGATGCCGTTGCGATAGAGGTAGAGGGCCCGTGCGCCCAGCGGATTGTTGGGGCCGCCCTTCATGCCGTCCGCCCATCTGGCGTAGCTTGGATTGCGTTCGATCATCGAGGGTGTCGGCTTCCACGAGGGCCAGACCACTTTGCGCCCGATGACGGCAGAGCCCTTGTAGTTGAGCCCCGCCTTGCCCACTCCAACCCCGTAGCGGATCGCCCGCCGCGGTGCAGTGATCAGGTACAGGAAATGGGTGCTTGGCGAGACAATGATCTGTCCGACCGTATGCTTGCTGCGCAGCCGGACTTCCTGGGGCAGCAGGTGCTCGGGAAGTTCATAGGCATGTACGGCGGGGGCCGCGAGCAGACCGGCGACGGAGGTGGCGAGGAATTGACGGCGATCCATTCTGTCCATCCTGTTTGGCGCACTCTTAAAATCATGCACCGTCAAGCTAGCAAAGCCCTGCCGCCCTGCCAATCAAAGCTTTGCGATCTCCTCCTGGATCGCGCGGGCTGCCGCGGCAGGGTCTGTGGCCTGCCAGATTGGGCGGCCGACGACGATATGATCCGCCCCGGCCCCGATCGCGTTGGCGGGCGTTGCAATGCGCTTTTGATCGCCCGCGTTAGCCCCGGCCGGACGCACGCCCGGGGTGACGATCAGCTTGCCTGCGGCCTCTGGCAGGGCGCGGATTGCCGCCGCCTCGTTGGGCGATGCAATCACGCCGTCTGCACCTGCTTCAAAGGCGCGCGCGGCGCGGGTGGTCACCAGATCGGGAATGTCGCCAGGCACGATCAGCCCGGCATCGAGGTCGGCGCGGTCGAGCGATGTCAGGATCGTGACGGCGAGGATTTTCATGTCGGTTGCGCCTTTGCCTTCGGCGGCAGCGCGCACCACATGCGGGTCTCCGTGCACGGTCAGGAAATCCAGCTCGAACTGGGCCAGACCCCGCGTGGCCGCCTCAACCGTGGCGCCAATGTCGAAGAGCTTCATGTCCAGAAAGATGCGTTTGCCATGCTCCTGCTTGAGCTCATTGGCAAGGGCGAGGCCGCCGCCTGTCAGCATGCCCAGCCCGATCTTGTAGAACGCGGCCGCGTCTCCAATTTTGCCTGCCAAATCCATACCGGCGAGGGCGTTGGGCACATCAAGGGCAACGATGAGGCGGTCATCAGACATTTGGGGCTCCTGCGGCTGAGTGGGACGGTGTGGTGATGTCGGGGCGTGCGCCGCGCGTCAAGGGAAAGGGGCGTGTTGGTGCGCAATTCACAGCCTTTGCCGCCTTTGGGGGGGCGTCCAGTGCCCTTTAAGACAGGGCGGCAGCCGGCGCGCGCATCGCGCGGCGGCCCGGCCCAACGCCGTGCAAGGATCTTGATCCGCAGCGCAGGGGGCGGGAGCCACCAATTGTTGCTAATTTGCGACAGTTTGATCTTGCGAGGACGTTCCGGCACCCCCATCTCTATTCCGAGGCCCTTGGGGTCCGTGTGCTGCCTGGCGGGCGCGGACAAGAGAGGGTGCTAAAAGAAGGAGACATATGATGGACTTGGAGAAGTTCACGGAGCGGTCGCGGGGCTTCCTGCAGGCTGCACAAACCATCGCCATGCGGGACGGCCATCCGCAATTGGCGCCTGCTCATCTGCTCAAGGCCCTGCTCGATGACACCGAAGGGCTGGCTGCCAATCTGATCACCCGCGCTGGCGGTGCACCCGAACGCGTGCGCGAGGCCAATGACGCGGCTTTGGCCAAAATGCCCAAGGTCAGCGGTTCTGCCTCCAATCCGGGCACAGATCGCCAGCTGGTCCGTGTACTCGATGAGGCGGCAAAGATCGCCAAGAAAGCGGGGGACAGTTTTGTGCCCGTGGAGCGATTGCTCACTGCACTCGCCGTTGTGCGTTCGCCCGCGAAGGATGCGCTGGAGGCCGGTGCGGTCAATGCGCAGGCGCTCAATGCGGCAATCAATGATCTGCGTAAGGGGCGCACGGCAGATACCGCCAGCGCAGAAGATGGCTATGAGGCGCTCAAGAAATACGCCCAGGATCTGACGGCCGCCGCCCGCGAGGGCAAGATCGATCCGATCATTGGCCGCGATGACGAGATCCGCCGTGCCATGCAGGTGCTGTCGCGCCGCACCAAGAACAACCCTGTGCTGATCGGTGAACCCGGGGTTGGTAAAACGGCAATTGCCGAGGGCCTCGCCCTGCGCATTATCAATGGCGATGTGCCTGAATCCCTGCGCAACAAAACGCTGATGGCCCTTGATATGGGTGCCTTGATCGCAGGCGCAAAGTATCGCGGCGAGTTCGAGGAACGCCTCAAGGCAATCCTGAATGAGATCACGGCTGCGGCTGGGGACATCATCCTGTTCATCGACGAAATGCACACGCTCGTTGGCGCCGGCAAAGCGGATGGCGCAATGGATGCGGCCAACCTGATCAAGCCTGCCTTGGCGCGGGGGGAGCTGCACTGCGTTGGCGCCACGACGCTGGATGAATACCGCAAGCACGTGGAAAAGGATGCCGCCCTTGCGCGTCGGTTCCAGCCCGTGATGGTGCAGGAGCCCACGGAGGAAGACACCGTGTCGATCCTGCGCGGCATCAAGGAAAAATACGAGCTGCACCACGGGGTCCGTATCTCGGATTCTGCACTGGTGACGGCTGCAACCCTGTCGCACCGCTACATTACCGACCGGTTTTTGCCCGACAAGGCGATTGACCTGATGGATGAGGCGGCCTCCCGGCTGCGCATGGCCGTCGACAGCAAGCCCGAAGAGCTCGATGCGCTGGATCGGCAGATCCTGCAGATGCAGATCGAGGCCGAAGCGCTGCGCCGCGAAGACGATAGAGCTTCGGCGGAGCGGTTGGAAAAGCTGGAAGCCGAGCTTGGGGATCTGCAGGATCGCTCGGCCGGGATGACGGCCCGCTGGCAGGCGGATCGGGACAGGCTGGAAGGCGCCCGGGACGTGAAGGAGCGGCTGGACCGCGCGCGTGCCGAACTCGACAGCGCAAAGCGCAAGGGCGACTTCGCCCGGGCGGGCGAGCTGCAATACGGCGCCATCCCTGCGTTGGAAAAGCAACTGGAAGATGCGGAAAGCGGCGAAGCGACCGTGGAAGAGGCCGTGCGGCCCGAGCAGATTGCCGAGGTGGTTGAGCGTTGGACGGGAATTCCCACGGCCAAGATGCTGGAAGGGGAGCGCGAAAAGCTGCTTGGCATGGAAGCCGGGCTTGGCGCGCGCGTGATCGGCCAGCGTGCTGCGGTGCAGGCCGTCTCGAATGCGGTCCGCCGGGCGCGCGCGGGTCTCAATGATGAAAACCGCCCCTTGGGCAGCTTTCTGTTCCTCGGGCCCACCGGCGTCGGCAAAACCGAGCTGACCAAGGCCTTGGCCGCGTTCCTGTTCGATGATGACAGCGCGATGGTCCGTATCGACATGTCAGAGTTCATGGAAAAGCACGCGGTTGCGCGCTTGATCGGTGCGCCTCCTGGCTATGTTGGCTATGATGAGGGCGGTGTTCTGACCGAGGCGGTGCGCCGTCGGCCCTACCAGGTCGTGCTGTTCGATGAGGTCGAAAAAGCGCATCCGGATGTGTTCAACGTGCTGCTTCAGGTGCTGGATGACGGGCAATTGACCGATGGCCAAGGCCGGACGGTCGATTTCAAACAAACCCTGATCATTCTGACGTCTAACCTCGGGGCGCAGGCGCTAAGCCAATTGCCCGACGGCGCAGATGCCGGTGCGGCAAAGCGGGATGTCATGGATGCGGTGCGGGCGCATTTCCGGCCCGAATTCCTCAACCGTCTTGATGAGACCATCATCTTTGATCGGCTGACCCGTGCGGACATGGACGGCATCGTCACGATCCAGTTGGGCCAACTGGAGAAGCGTCTCGCCCGCCGTGGCATCGCTCTCGAACTGGATGGCCCGGCCCACACCTGGCTGGCTGATGAGGGCTATGACCCGGTCTTTGGTGCTCGCCCGCTCAAGCGGGTGATCCAGCGGGCCCTGCAGGATCAGCTGGCCGAGATGATCCTGGCGGGCGATGTGGGCGATGGCGAAACCGTACAGGTCAGCGCGGGGGCAGATGGGTTGATGATTGGCGACAGGCTCGCCAGCTCGAACCAGACCCCGCCCAGCGACGCGGTCGTTCACTAAACGCGGCAGGGCGCCCCAGGCGGGCGCCCTTTCCTTTTCTGGCGCGTGCGCGGGGCCTGCCGCGGGACCGCCGCACGCTTGACCGATCTTCGCCGAGGCGCTTTCCTGATCCAAACCATGGACAGGGAGAGCAAGCAGATGCCCGAGATCGACGCCATGCGCACCCCCGAGGCCTGTTTCAGCGCGCTGCCGGATTTCCCTTGGCAGCCGCAGTATTGCGACGACCTTCCCGGATATGAGGGCCTGCGCATGGCCCGCATTGATGAAGGCCCAAAGGATGCTGATCGGGTGTTTCTATGCCTGCATGGGCAGCCCAGCTGGAGCTTTCTCTACAGGCACATGATCCCTGTCTTTCTGGAGACAGGCGCCCGCGTGGTTGCGCCCGATCTGTTTGGCTTTGGGCGCTCAGACAAACCTGTCGATGATGCGGTCTACACGTTCAACTGGCACCGCCAGAGCTTGATTGCATTGCTCACGGCCTTGGACCTGCAGAATGTCACGCTGGTGGTGCAGGATTGGGGTGGCATTCTGGGTCTGACGATCCCGATGGCGCACCCTGAGCGCTTTGACAGGCTGTTGGTCATGAACACTGTGCTGGGGCTCGGAGGCGGCTCATCGGAGGGGTTTGAGGCCTGGAAAGCGTTCCATCGCGATGAGCCTGATCATGATCTTGTCACGCTGTTTCGTACCTATGTGCCGGGGATCTCTGATGCGGCTGCCGCCGCCTACGCCGCCCCGTTTCCCGATGCGCGGTACCGCGCGGGCGCGCGACGGTTCCCCTTTCTCGTCATGACAGAGCCGGAGATGGAGGGCGTGGACATATCGCGGCGCGCTGCAAAATGGTGGTCACAGGCTTGGCAGGGCGACGGTTTTATGGCGGTCGGGTGTCAGGACAAGTTGATCCCCCCCCGGCTCATGGGGCGCATGTGTGACATCCTTGCGATCAAGCGGCCTGTGCTTGAGCTGGCGGATGCGGGCCATTTTGTTCAGGAGCATCACGGTGCTCAGGTTGCGCGTGCGGCGCTTGCGGCTTGGGAAGCGGCCCCCGGCGCCTCGCTGGAGGAGGCCACCGATTGATCCTTCTGATCTAGGGGCTGCGCAGGGCAGGCAAGCCGACACCGGTCGCCTCAAAACCGCCATCCGCAGACAGGACTTGGCCGGTAATGTAGCTGGCCTCTGGCGACAGCAAAAAGCAGATGGCCTGGGCGATCTCCTGTTCCGATCCGTACCGGTTGAGCGGAATGGCATCGTGATAGGCGTCTATGATGTCTTGGGTGTGAACGGCCATTGCAAGCTTGGTGCGCACAGGGCCGGGGCAGATGGCATTGGCCCGGATATTGTATTCCCCAAGCTCGACAGCTTGCTGCTGGGTCAACTGGATGACACCGGCCTTGGAGGTGCCATAGGCAACCCGCAACGTGGAGGCGCGCAAGCCCGAGATGGACGCGATGTTCACAATGGCCCCGCTGCCAGATGCACGAAGCGCGCCAATGGCGGCTTGGGACACGAGGAAGACGCCATCGAGATTGGTGGCCATTACCGTGCGCCAACGTTCGAAACTGGTGTCTTCGATCGGGCCGAAATCGGCAACACCTGCATTGTTGACCAGCCCATGCAGCCCACCAAAGGCCGATGTCACCGCATCGATCATGCGGCCTGAGGCCTGGGGGTCAGAGACATCGTATACCAGTTCAAGCGCCCCGGGCACGGAGGCCACTGCGCCAGCGAGGGCATCTGAATCCCGATCCAGCATGGCCACGTTCCAACCCCGTGCGCTGAGCAACCGTGCAGTGGCCAACCCAATGCCGCGTGCGGCCCCTGTCACCAGCGCGCTGCGCTTTTCCTGTGCCATCTTTGTACCTCCCGATGCCGCAGGCACTGTGCCGCCCATGGCAGAAAAGGAAAAGCCCCGCAGCCGGATGGGCCACGGGGCTTAGGGGCGGGGGGCCGGGAAGCACCCCCCGTTCCGCGTCGCGAAAGATCAGCTCTCGGGCGGCAGGATCACCTTGTCGATCACGTGGATCACGCCGTTGGACGCTTCGACGTCAGCAGCAACAACCGTTGCATCGTTGACCATCACGCCGTCGTCGAGGTCGATGGTGATCTCTGCACCGTTCACGGTGCCGGCCTTCATGTCATCGACGAGGTCGGTGCTCATCACGGCGCCGGGGACGACGTGGTAGGTCAGGATGCCAGCAAGGGCTTCCGGGTCGGCCAGCAGGGCCTCGACGGTGCCTTCGGGCAGCGCTGCAAAGGCGTCGTCCGTGGGTGCGAACACGGTGAACGGTCCGTCGCCCTTGAGCGTGTCGACGAGGCCGGCGGCAGTAGCGGCTGCCAGCAGGGTGTTGAACGAGCCAGCTGCGGCTGCGGTGTCAACGATGTCTTTGTCCATGGAGCCGGCCAGAGCAGGCGTGGCGATCATCAGGGCTGCGGTTGCGGCAGCGGTGAACTTGCGGATCATAAGAGTGTCTCCGTTGGTGACGTTTCATTCGGTGCTGCAACAGATTGGTCTGATTGCGGGTCTGAAAAGGCCGTGGATTTCCGCCGATGGACGCAAAAAGGAGCTTGCCTTTGGTGGGGTGCCGCCTAAGCCCGGGCTGGCTCGCATTGCCACTCAAATATCCGTGATCAGCCGTGAAATTTTGTGTGTGAAAAAATCACACATTGTTCTCGTTCCGCGGTGTTGGCGGCCTACCCAAACCCACTGAACGGGGCCGATCAACCCAGATTGGCCGTCCCCTTCGCAGGGGCCGCAAATGAAAAAGGGCCTGCCTGTTCGTCAAAACAGGCAGGCCCCAATGTCAGGGTGTCCGACGGGATTATGCGTCGAGCGATGTCAGGCGCACATAGGGCAAGACGGCGTCAAAGCTGCCGTGCTTTTCCGTGGCAGCCGCATCATCCAAAGCGAGCGGGATGATGACATCCTTGCCCGGGGTCCAGTTCGCAGGGGTGGCAACGCTTTCACGGGCCGCCGTTTGAAGGCCGTCGAGGGCCCGCAGAACCTCTGCAAAATTGCGTCCGACGGTCATTGGGTAGGTCATCGACAGTTTCAGTTGCTTGTCAGGCCCGATGATAAAGACAGATCGCACGGTGGCGCTGTCATTGGGGGTGCGGCCGTCGGGCAGGTAGGCATCGGCAGGCAACATGTCGAAGGCTTTGGACAGGACCAGATCCGCATCGGCAACGATTGGAAAGTTCACGGGAGCGCCGCCGAAGGTTTCGATATCCTTGATCCACTTCAGGTGATCTTCAACGCCGTCGACAGACACGCCCATCACCTTGGTGCCGCGCTTGGCCCATTCTTCTTCCAACTGGGCAACTGCGCCGAATTCTGTGGTGCAGACCGGGGTGAAATCCTTGGGGTGCGAGAACAGGATGGCCCAGCTGTCGCCAACCCAGTCATGCAGAGCAATGTCGCCCTTGCTGGTTGCAACGGTCAGGTTCGGGATGGTGTCGTTGATGCGCAGGCCCATGGGGCTGTCCTTTCTGAATAGAAGAAGCTTTTGCCTCAGATAGCGCCTCTGGTTGGCTGGTTGTAGGCGTCAAAGGGAAAACAACCCGGAAAAAGAATGGCTATCCCCTTCGGCCGGACCGCCCCATGCAGATGTTCCCCTAGCGGGCATGATGTGAGGACGTGCAATCACTCTGGTCGCTGCCGGTAGGAGCAGTTGTTCTTCTCAGCCCGTATTGGCCTTTGCATGACTGATGTGATTGCGGTGTGCAGCGTAGCTTGCCAGCCGCGCGTGCCGCTGATTTCTGTGCTGGCACAAGGGGCCGATCTTGGCCCGCTGCGCTTGCTAAACTAGAGTGCCGTCAATCATAAGCTGCCGGTCTGGCAGATGGTCAGGGCCCCGGCGGCACAGTGTCAAATTGCAACCTGTTTTGATCGGCAGAGTGTCAAGCAGGGTTTACGCAGCGCTGGGGAGGCTTTAGCTGTAGAAGGATGACGGAGACGAAGATGGACCTGCCCCCCCTTACCATTCTCATGGCGGCCCCGCGCGGCTTCTGTGCCGGTGTCGATCGCGCGATCAAGATCGTGGAAATGGCCTTGGACAAGTGGGGCCCCCCTGTCTACGTGCGCCATGAGATCGTGCACAATAAATTCGTCGTCAACGGATTGCGTGACAAAGGCGCGGTCTTCGTCAAAGAGCTTGATGAATGCCCGGATGACCGGCCCGTGGTTTTTTCCGCCCATGGGGTGCCAAAGGCCATTCCCGCAGAGGCTGCGCGCCGCGAGATGCTCTATGTGGATGCAACCTGCCCGCTGGTGTCGAAGGTCCATATTGAGGCTGCGCGCCATGCGGATCGCGGGCTCCAGATCGTGATGATTGGCCATGCCGGACATCCTGAAACCATCGGCACTATGGGGCAATTGCCCGAGGGGGACGTTCTGCTGGTAGAGGTGCCTGAGGATGTAGAGGGCCTGCAGGTGCGGGACCCCGAGGCCTTGGCCTATGTGACCCAGACAACCCTGTCGATTGACGATACTGCGGATGTGGTGGCGGCCTTGCAGGCGCGCTTTCCCAAGATTGTCGGCCCGCACAAGGAAGACATCTGCTATGCCACAACCAACCGGCAGGAGGCCGTGAAGGCTGTTGCGCCACATGTGGATGCCTTGCTGGTTGTGGGCGCACCAAACTCGTCAAACTCGAAGCGGCTGGTCGAGGTTGGGGCAAGGGCGGGCTGTGCTTATTCGCAACTCGTACAACGCGCTGTCGATATTGACTGGCGCGCTCTGGAAGGCATTCGAACGCTCGGCATTACCGCTGGCGCCAGCGCGCCTGACGTTCTGATTCAAGAGGTTGTCGATGCCTTCCGCGCAAAGTTCGATGTGACGGTCGAAATTGTCGAGACCGCCCAGGAGAATGTGGAATTCAAGGTGCCGCGGGTGCTGCGGCTGCCCGCCTAAGCAGTGACTGGCGGTGCAAGTTGCCGCCCCGGCCGCACGAAAGCGCTGGACCTCACCTGCGGGCGCGATAAACCTCTTGCCATGTTTGACACACCCGTTCCACGCGCAGCGCTTCTTTTGGGCTTTGCAGGCGTCCTGCCCTTTGGCTGGGGCGTGCTGACCCTTCTGTCCGATGCCGCTTTTGGTCTGACGATGCAAACGATCGGCCCGCGTTTTGTGGGGCCCTATGTGTTGTTGTCCTATGGCACGGTGATCTTGTCCTTTATGTCGGGCGTGTTGTGGGGCTTTGCCACCCGGGCCGAAGGCGCAACTGCCGCGCTGGGCTACGGCTTGTCCGTGATCCCGGCGCTCTGGGGATTTTTTATGGTGGGCAATGGGCCGATCTCGGCGGCGACAAACCTAATCATCGGTTTCATTGGTGTTCTGATGATCGACTACTTTTTCTGGATCAACCGCCTTGCCCCGCCTTGGTGGATGGCCCTGCGGATCCCGCTTTCGGCTTTGGTCTGCGCATGCCTTCTCGCGCCGGTGCTGATATGAGTGGCGGAGATCGCGAAACGCTGTCGGTCTACGCCAAGCAGGCCGAACGCTATGCCAACGCCTTTGATACGGCGCGCAAAGATCCCTGGCTGGAGGCATTTATCACGGCGCTTCCCGCGGGCGCACCGGTGCTGGAACTGGGCTGCGGGCCGGGTCGGATTGCCGCGCTGCTGAAGGCTGCAGGCCTTGAGGTGGATGCGGTGGATGCCTCAGCAGAGATGGCGGATGTCGCCAAGCGCCAGCACGATGTCGACGTGCGCGTTGCCAGTTTTGACCAGATTACCGGCACGGATTGCTATGATGGCATCTGGGCCAATTTCAGCCTGCTCCATGCGCCCAAAGCGGATATGCCGGGCCATCTTGCACGTCTTGCCACGGCTTTACGGCCCGGGGGACGGGTTCATATTGGCCTGAAGGAAGGCGATGGCGAGGCGCGTGATGGGCTGGGCCGGTTCTATGCGTATTACCGCGAAGAGGAATTGCGCGGCCTGCTCAGCAATGTCGGCTGGACGGTCACGCAGGTTGATCGCGGCGCAAGCGAGGGGCTCGATGGCACCGTTGCCCCGTGGCTGATCGTGACGGCCCATGGCTGAGCTGTTCGCCTATACAGACGGGGCGTGCTCCGGCAATCCCGGCCCGGGCGGCTGGGGCGCGCTCTTGATCGCGCGCGATGGCGACAGGGTCGTGAAAGAGCGCGAATTGTCCGGCGGAGAGCCCGGCACGACTAACAATCGCATGGAGCTTCTGGCCGCGATCAATGCGCTGGAAAGCCTGTCGCGTCCCTCCACCATCACGGTCGTGACCGACAGCCAATACGTCAAGAACGGGGTCACCCAGTGGATACATGGCTGGAAGCGCAACGGTTGGAAAACTGCAGCGAAGAAACCCGTGAAAAATGCTGAGCTTTGGCAGCGCCTTGATGCAGCGCAGGCCCGCCACGATGTGGCTTGGGCATGGGTCAAAGGGCATGCCGGCCACCCCGAGAATGAACGCGCTGATGCTCTGGCGCGCGGGGGCATGGCACCTTTCAAGTAACCCTGCTTGGCAGTGCGACACGCAGGCCACAAGCCGTGGACGGAATGCCGCATTTAAAAATAAGCTGTGCTTTGGGGGGTGGTTTTGGCCTAGTTTGGGGCTGCAAACCACAGGCGAGGCAAAAAATGCTCAATGAATTTCGCAGTTTTATCGCCCGGGGCAATGTCATGGACATGGCCGTCGGGGTCATCATCGGGGCCGCGTTCACCGCGATCGTACAGTCGCTGGTCAATGATCTGATCAACCCGATCATCGGCATCTTTACCGGTGGCGTCGACATGTCGGGCCTCGGCATCACCCTTGCCGGTGAAGGCGAAGATGCGGCGGTCTTTGCTTATGGCAATTTCCTGATGGCGATCCTGAACTTCCTGATCGTGGCGTGGGCCGTGTTCATGCTGGTCAAGTCGGTCAACCGGATCAAGGACATGGCCAGCAAGGAAGAAGAGGCCGCGCCCGAGGCCGATCCCGGCCCCAGCGAGAAGGACATCCTGATCGAGATCCGGGACGCCCTGCAGGCAGCCAAGTAATCAGATGCAATCGGGGCGGGCCCCATGCGTGCGCCCGCCCCAATTCCCTGTCCAAGTTCCCTAGGTGGGGCTGGCATCCCCGGCGGCGATCATTGCTTTGATCCCTTTCAAAACGGCTGCGTCTGCTTCCAGAGCGGGAGCCGCAAGCAATGCGATGGTGGCGTCCATCTGATCGGCTGGTGTCAGGCGGTCGACCAGCCCCCATGACAAAGCTGTTTGCGCGTTGATCTTGTCGGCAGCGGCCAACAACATCTTGGCGCGGGCCGGGCCCACCAAGGCCCGCAGCCGCCCCGGATCAGACGGCTGGGGCAGAAAGCCGAGTTTGATCGCAGGATAAAAGAACTTGGCCTCCGGCACGCTGATGCGCAAATCACAGGCCAGCGCCATACCGAAAGCCCCCCCGGCCAGCGTGCCATTGAGGGCCGCGATCGAAAGACCGTCAAACGCCGCAATCGCGCCCGATAGCGCCTCCCAGATCCCATCCCGCGCCAGTCCTGCGCGGGCCTGATCCAGATCGGCACCAGCCGAAAACACCTTTCCCTGCCCGGTAATCACCAACACCTTGTCTGCCTGCGCCTGTGCGGCCTGCACTGCGCTGGTCAAGTCGGCGAGCATGTCGCGGGTTAGGGAGTTTGCCTTATCGGGCCGGTTGAGCGTCAGGGTGCAAATGCCGTCAGACCGGGTGCAGGAGATCATGTGGTCACCCCCACCGTCTTGCGGATATCAGGGTCCCGCAGGGAAATTTCCTGACCCAACCAGTCATCCGCATCCGCGCCGCACATCCAGAGCAGGGCCAAGGCCGGCCAATCTGCGGGGATGTGGTCGCTCCAGTCCAGAGCGCTGACCGGATTGATGCCCGAGGCTTTGATCTCCCGCTGCATCTGGGTGGCCACTGTGCCCGGTGACAGGCCCATGGCGCGGATCCCGTTTTCAGCTTCTTCCTTGTGGAGCATGGCGGTCAGCATGGCGGCGCCGGCCTTTGACGCGCAATAGTGTGACCACCCCTCGATTGCGTTATGTGCAGCGCCTGAAGAGATCGTCAGAATGGTGCCATTGCCCCTTGCCTTCATGCCCGGCAGCGCAGCGTGCATCCCGTGATAGACGCCCTTGAGGTTGATATCGATGGCCATGCCCCAGCCCTCAGGCGCACTTTCATCGAGACGCGCGATAGGTTCGATAACCCCGGCGTTGTTGATCAGGATGTTAAGCGCCCCAAAGGTGTCGATCGTGGTTTCAACTGCGGCGGACACTTGCGCATAGTCGGCCACATCGCAGGCCACGGCCCGGGCCTTTTCGCCGATCTGCTGAGCGATCGCGGCGCTGTCATTCAGGCTGCGTGCGGCCAACACCACATTGGCGCCTGCGCGTGCGAACACCAGGGCGGCGGCGGCCCCGATGCCCCGGCTGGCCCCGGTGATCAGGGCTGTTTGTCCCGAAAGGTCAGGCAGATGTGATGGAAGGGAGGGGATTTCGGTCATGAAGCAGTTCCTGTGTGTATCCTGAAGGGGCCACATCCGCTGAGGCGGGCCCGGATTGCCGACCATAACCTAGCTCTGCACCGCGCCACGTGAAAGCAATTGCATCGATCCTCCACCTTGACCGATGGCCTTCGCAGCCGGACACTCAACCAGACAGCCCCGATTCCACTGAAAGGATATTCCATGACCCTCGCTCTGAAATCCGGCACAGCTGCCTTGGCGTTGTGCATCTTCAGCCAGCCGCTGGCTGCGCTTACGGCCCAGGACGCCTGGGAGGCCTGGAAGGGCCTTAGAGAAGCCAATGGCCAGCAGATTGAGACGGCCAGTGAAAGCTACGAGTCGGGCCTTGTTGTCATTACGGATGCCAACTTCACAATTGATTTCGAGGTGGAAGAGGACGAAGGCACCGGCACTGTCATGTATACCGTGCCCGAGATCAGGTTGGAGGAGCAGGGCGACGGCAGCGTGTTGATCACCCAGACCAACGCCTATGACATTGCCTTCGCCGGCTTGGATGATTCCGGGGCCGCAGTGACCGGGGTGGTTGGGCTGTCCCATCCCGATCTTGTGGTGGTTGCCTCTGATGCGGAAGGGGGCACGCAATTCGCCCTGTCGGGGCCCTCGGCAGAACTGTCTTTGAAGGAGATTTCCGAGGACGGAGACCCGATGGATATCACAATGACCATTGGCATGGGTGCGTTTGAGGGGGCGTACACGGCTGATGGTGAGGCTGCGATATCTTCGGTGTTTAACGGCGAGGATCTGACCATTGCCGTTGCCGGCACTGACCCGGAGGGCGATGGCACCTTTGCCGTTGATGGCACAATGTCTGCAGTGGGCGTTTCGTCCACATCTCAGGGGGGCAGCCTGTTTGGGGCTGTTGATCCTGCGGCCTTGATAGAGGCAGGCTTCGCCACCGACATGGAAATCACCTATGGCGAGACGACCTTTGATTTCAAGTTCGAAGATGGACGGGAAAGCGGAGCGGTAGAAACGTCGCTTGCAGGCGGCGAAACGCGCGTATCCCTAGATGCAGATGCGGTGGCCTATGACGTCAGATATGACGGGCTTGATGTGGCTGTCATGGGGTCCGAGATCCCGCTGCCCCGCGTCGATGTTGGCATGGGCGCCTTTGGCATTTCTTTCCAGATGCCCCTTGGCGAAGCAGACGTGCCCCAGCCCTACGGGTTCCGCCTCGGGCTCGAAGATTTGAGTTTGAGCGATGGGATCTGGAACCTGTTTGACCCTGCTGCAGTGCTCCCGCGGGACATGGCCAGCCTCGTTATTGACGTCAATGGCCAGATGCGGTGGCTGGTGGATGTCCTGACCATGGAAGAGGCGGATATCGACGAGGACGTGCCCGCTGAGGTCGATAGTCTGACCATCGAAGAAGTGCTGTTGCAACTTGCCGGTGCAGAGCTGACCGCAACGGGGGGCTTTACCTTCGACTACAGCGATCTTACCACGTTTGACGGAATGCCGCGCCCGGAAGGGGCGGTGACCGTGGTGCTGACCGGGGCCAACAGCCTGCTCGACAAACTGGTGCAGATGGGGCTGGTGGATGCCGAGCAGGCCATGATGGCGCGCATGATGAGCGGCATGCTGCTGCAGCCCGGTGACGGGCCCGACACGCTGGTCTCTGAGATCGCGGTGTCGCCCTCCGGGCAGATTACCGCGAATGGCGCGCCCTTGCCCTTCTGAGCCATCTCAATGCTGGTCGGCAAGGCCGGCCAGCAGGGCTGAGAGCTCGGCGCTTTCAGCAATTTTCAACCGCACAGGCAGGGCGAGCACTTTGCCCCGCCAATCCGGCGGCAGGCGCACGGCGTCTTTTTCCGTTGTGACCAGTTGAGCGCCCTGTTCCTGCGCTGTGCGATGCAGGCGGCTGAGCAGGGGGCGGGCCAGGGGCTGGTGATCGCCCAGGGCGAGGGTGTCGATCACGTCTGCGCCGGTTTGTCGAAGCGTTTGGAAAAACTTCTCAGGATGGCCAATGCCGGCAAAGGCAATGGCACGCAGCCCTTGCCAGGCCATGCCGGTTTGCAAAGGCTCAAGCGCGGCTGTGAGGTGCGGCAGGCCTGTAGGCAGCGCTGCGCCCCATTGCGCCTTGAAGCGGTCTTGGGCGGCCCCGTCTCCGATCGACAGCACGGCGTCAGCCCGTGACAGGCCCGTCGCTACGGGTTCTCGCAGGGGACCAGCGGGCAGGCATCGTCCGTTGCCGAAACCCCGGAAGGCATCGACCACCACGATCGACATGTCTTTCTCAAGCGTTGGGTTCTGAAAACCGTCATCCAGTAGGATGTGGCTGGCCCCGAGCGCCTCTGCAGCGCGTGCGCCTGCGGCCCTGTCCCGGGCGACGATCACCTTGCCAAAGGCTGCAAGAAGCAAGGGTTCATCCCCTACATCCGCAGCGCTGTGCTGGGCCAAATCCACTTGGACGGGGCCCTTTAGGCGGCCCCCATGCCCCCGGCTGACCACAACCGCATTCTGGCCAAGCTCCATCATCAAAGCGGTCACGGTGGGGGTTTTGCCCGTCCCGCCCGCATTGAGGTTTCCAACGCAGATCACCGGACAATTGGCGCGGTAGCCCGATCCGCTGCCCTTGCGCAGGCGCCGGGCGGTTGCCGCCGCATAGGCTGCGCCCAGAGGGGCAAGCAGGCGCGCGGCAAGGCGCGGGGCCTCGGGCGGGCTGAACCAGAAGGCGGGCGCGCGACTCATTCGGACATGCCGGATTGCGTCGGGGCGGCCTGCGCCGCGTCGGGCTGGTCCTCGACGTCCAGCGCCCTGCGCGCCTGCCGACACACGGCATTCAAAAGCGGGGCCCCGAGGCTTGATATCTTCCAGCCCGCCAGGGCTTTTTGCGCAGCCGTCTCAGGGATCAGGAGGCCTGCAAGGGCCGCGCCAAGATGGTTGGTCGAGCCGATCCGTGTCAGGGCTCCGGCTGCATCCAGCGCGAGGAGGTTGGGATCAATTGGGCCATGTACCGGGCCGAGGATGGCCGCGGACCCAAGCGCGGCAGCGTCCATGGCGGATATGCCATTCTCACCATCGGGGTCGGCAAACCAGCATGCCGGTGCAACACGCAGCCACAGACCGGCCTCGTCCGCGCCTTCGGCGATAAATACATCGGTATCTTGGTCCGGCACCCCCTCTGCGTCGCGCTCTGCCACCCGCAGGTCTTTCTCGCGCAGGGTCTGGGCCCAGTGTGGCCCTTCGCCCTCGGGCACCATCATGATGGTCAACAGCTTGTTGGCATGGGCGGACGCCTGACGCTGCGCAGTAAGCAGGCCCCCCAGTTCGGCCCGTTTGGGCAGAATGACCAACCAAGTTGGGCGTCCTGCGATTTGCGTGCTGATCTCATCCAGTTCGCTGCTGTTCACGGGCAGCGGGTGGTGCAATCTGGCCAAAACGCCACCGTCGGCCATGGGCACGTCCTGATGGGTTTCTTCCACGAGGCGACGCCGGATGTTGGGCCCTTCCGGAAGCACTGTGTTGAACTCTCGAAGCAAAGCCTCCGGGGGAAGTGTGTCCATTGGGGGCAGGCAGAGGGCCGCGGGAATGCCCACTGCGCGGCGCATACGGGCTGTTTCAGGCGCATCGGGGGCCAGCCAAAGCGCCCAATCCGGGCGCCAATGGGCAATGAAAAGACCCACCGCATAGGATTTGTCTGGCGGGGCGCGCAGTATCTGCACCCCGTGGCTCACCTGTTTGTCTGTCCCCTCGGGCCGCGTAATCACCACATTGACGGGCTTGGAGATGTCCTCGTTCAAAGCAGCGTGGAGCGCGTTTGCAAATGCCGTCGCCAGAGCAAGTGACACATGGGACGGACAGTGCAGCCACATCATCGCGCCGTCAGGCCGGGGCGGCCAATCGGCAGACAGGTCATTGTCGGTGCTGGGGGGCAGGGTGACGCCCAGCGATGTTTTCAACCGTCCAATCAGGGACATGGGCGCCTCGCATTGGCTGGTTTCAGAGACGGCAGGTGGTTCCCCCCAAGGCGCCAACGTGCGCGCGCAACCGGGTCAGGGCAGGCAGGCAGCAGCGCAAGCGGCATCAGGCAGTCTCTTTCACACTGGGGCATGTCATGGGGGACTGTCCCCCAGCGGGCGGTCCATGTCTAGCTGTGCCGGGCATGTGCCTGTGGCAGACGGTCAAGAAGGGCTGCATGGATCGCTGGTGTGCCCAGAAGAACGCCCCTCGTGTACCGGCGCGCGCTGTTAAAGCGAAGCGGGGCTCCAAAACGATCAGAGACAGCAGCGCCTGCTTCTCGCGCGATCAGTGCTCCGGCGGCGATATCCCATTCCCAGCTGTTGCGCAGGGTCAGCATGGCGTCAAACCGTCCTTCGGCCACCAAAGACAGGCGGTAGGCGAGGGAAGTGCGAAACGCCCGTTTGATGGGGGGGAGGCGGCCCGGCTGCCAGTGCTCGGGGTCCATTGCGGGGCGGGCGGCCAGCATGGTGCTGGTGTCCAGATCCTCGGCCTGCGAGACAGCGATCGACACACCATTAAGCCATGCGCCTTGGCCCGCAGCCGCGGTGTAAAGCTTGTCGCGCAGGGGCAGATAAACAACGGCGGCCACCGGTTGCCCCCGTTCAACCACCGCCAGCGAATGGGCCCATGTGCGCTCTCCTGCGGTGAAGGAACGGGTGCCGTCGATCGGATCAATCACGAAAACCCGCTCGCTTGACAGGCGGCGTGCCTGACGCGCTGGTGCGTCTTCTGTTTCCTCTGACAGCCAGCCATAATCCGGCCGTGCTCCGCCCAGCATATCATGGAGCATCCGGTCCACGGCGAGGTCCGCTTCGGTTACGGGGCCTGCGCCATCGCCCTTGTCCCAGACATCATGGCTGCGCTGCCACACGGGCACGGCGATCTCCCCTGCTGCGCGCGCTGCAGTGATCAGCAGATCGAGATCTGCCATGTGCTGGCGCGCCAGCGCAGCGTCACTGGGCGCGGGCGATGTCACGGCTCAATCCCCGGCGATGGTCATGCTCTCGACGAGAAGCGAGGGCACGACGCGGCTCAAATGTGGGCGCGCGTCATTGGCAGGGGTGAGCCCCAGCAGCATCTCCTTGAGATTGCTGGCCATGGTGCATTCATTCACTGGGTAGGCGATCTCGCCGTTCTCGACCCAGAAACCAGACGCCCCGCGCGAGTAATCCCCGGTGTTCGGGTTGATCGTCGAGCCGATCATCGAGGTCACCAGCAGGCCGGTGCCCATCTGCGCAATCAGGTCGTCCCGGCTGGCTGTGCCCTGTGTCATGGCCACATTTGAAAGCAAAGGGCTGGGCGGGGATGAGATCGCGCGGCCTGCATTGGCGGTGCTTTCAAGGCCGAGCTTTCGCCCGGTGGCCAAATCCAGCACCCATCCTGTCAGAATGCCGTCGTCGATGATGGCCCGCTTGCGGGTGGCAAGGCCCTCGCCATCGAAGGGGCGCGAACCACCAGTGCGCGGGCGCAGGGGATCTTCGATCAGGGAAATGCCCCTTGGCAACACCTGTTCGCCCAGCAAATCACGGGCCCAGGAGGCGCCGCGCGCAATCGCGCTACCGTTGACGGCGCCCAACAGATGCCCGGGCAGCGAAGCCGCGACCCGTTCATCGAATAGCACGGGATACATCCCGGTGGGCGGTTTGCGGGCGCCAGCCCTGGCCAATGTGCGTTCGGCCGCGATGCGCCCTACATCCGATGGGTCCGGCAGGTCAGCAGCATAGATGCGGCTTTCGCCGAAATAGTCGCGCTCCATCTCGGTGCCGGTTCCGGTAATTGCAACGCAGAACAGACCTGTGTCGGTGCGGGCATACCCCCCGGAAAAGCCGTTTGTGGCTGCAAGATGCACCCGGCGTCCGGAAAAGCCTGCACTGGCACTTTCAACCTGTGTAATGCCTTCAACGGACAGGGCGGCTGCTTCGGCTGTGCGGGCCCAGTCTTCCAGATCCTGCGCTGTGGGCTCTGGGGCGGGGTCATGCATGTCGAGCCCGTCCGCGTTGCGCCGCTCAGACAGTTGGGTGGCCTCTGCCAGCCCGACATTTTCATCATCCGGGGCCTCTTTGGCCATCGCCACCGCGCGTTCGGCCATTTCGGTAAGCGCGCGATCTGAGGCGTTGGAAACGGAGACGCAGGCCTGCTTTTGGCCCATCAGAACGCGTAAACCGATATCGATGCCCTCTGCGCGCTCGGCCTGTTCAAGCGCGCCCGCCCGGATATCCATGTTCAGCGATGTGCCTTCGATACACAGAACATCGGCTTCGAGAGCGCCGGCTTTGCGGGCCGCGTCGAGGGCGCGTTGGGAAAGTTGTTCAAGATCTTGGGCCATGTCGTGTCCTTTCCCGCCGCATCCTGACAGAGAGCTAAGTCAGCAGGGGCGTGGGGGCAAGCCGTCCCAGCGCGCCGAGTCGGCACAGCCCTGCTCTTTGCGTTGGTCAATAAATGCAAACACCCCGCCAATTGCGGCGGGGCGTTGTCGTTTTCGGGTGCTGAGGGCGGGTTATTCGCCCAGTTTCTCGTCGAGTACCTCGGCGAAATCCGCGTAGCTCATATTCGCGTATTTTTCGCCGTTGATGATGAAGGACGGCGTTGACGTGATCTCGTCTGCCTCAGCGTTCTGCTGAAACAGCGCATACATCGCCTGTGCCTTGGTGGCATCCTGCATGCAGGCATCAATGGTTTCCGGGGCCAGCCCCGCGGTGAGGCCGATCTTTTTCAGATTGCCCGCGATTGCGGCGGCATCCTCCCCTTTCGTCCAACTGCCCTGCTGGTCATAGATCATGTCGGCGATGCCGAAATAGCGATCGCCCCCGCCACAGCGGGCCACCATGCCGGCCCAGAGCCCGTAGCGATCGAAATACACCTCGCGGTAAATGAACTGCACCTTGCCGGTGTCGACGTAGTTTTCCTTAATCTGGGGCAGCACCCCTTCGTGGAAGCTTTTGCAGTGGGGACAGGTGTAGGAGGCATATTCGACCACGGTAACGGCGGCATCTGGATTGCCCATCGTCATTTCCTGAACGATGGACGTATCGACCTCGCTGCTCTCCTGCGCCTGAACGGCCCCAAGAGATATGCCGGTTTCGGGCGAACTGCTGGGGAAGGCGAAGTAGCCAGCGGCGCCGATCGCGACACCAATTGCGGCGATAAGGGGCAGTCGAGACATTTCAGGTACCTCTGTGTGTAAGAGAAGTTGGAACAATGCGCCCATAGTTGGGCTTGATTTCAGGGCTTAAGTGCCCGGTGGCGTTTTGCGGGATAAGACATGCCCGCCCAATCTTTCAAGAGCCGCTTTAAGGCCCGGATCGCTGACCTCCTGCGCCAAATCATGGGCGGCTCTTTGAGACGTGGCATCGGGTTGGCGGCCAGCTGCGTTCGCGGCCCCTGTGCTTGCGGTGCGATGGGCGAAGGGGCTTTTCGCCTCGCCAAACCCGGTCGCAGCGGTTTGCGTGATGCGGATGCGAGAGATGGCAGCATAGCCGTAGCAGCGGTTTACCCGCTCCAGCAGCGCCGGCTTTTGCATTTCAACAAGGGGCGCGTTTGCCCCTTTGACAAGCAGCGTAAGCGCGGCGCCTAAACCGCCCTCGCGCCCGTACTTGATATCAACGGGGGTTGCGAGCGCGGCCATTTCAGCCCCGGCAATCTCGGGCCACTGCGTCAGCAGACGTGTCAGGGCAAAGCCGCGTTGCTCGCCGGCTTTTCGAATGCGCGTGCCGACCAATGTGCCCGCAGCCTCAAAGCCGCGCCGGCGGCGCTTTGGGGGCTGGTCAGGGATGGCGGGCTTCTTCATGCGAAAAGACGTCTTTCGTTCCTGTCGTTCGACCCTATCTTACCCGGCGATGATGCGGGTGCCAGTGCCAAGCGTCGGCGATTTGATCAGGAGCAATAACACATGCGTGACACAACCGCAGCAAATGGGCCCAAAAGGCGGGCAACTGCGTCGCCTGATCCCGCCCTGCTGATGGCTTGGTATGATCGTCACGCCCGTGAGATGCCCTGGCGGAGTGGGCCTGAGGCGCGCAAGGCGGGGGTGCAGCCCAATCCCTACCATGTCTGGCTTTCAGAGATCATGTTGCAGCAAACAACCGTGGCTGCGGTGAAGGAATACTGGCTGAAATTCACCCGCCTTTGGCCCACTGTGGCGGACCTTGCCGCTGCTGAGGATGCGCAGGTGATGGCCGCATGGGCCGGGCTGGGCTATTACGCCCGGGCGCGCAATCTGCTGAAATGCGCCCGGGCCGTGGTGTCTGATCACGGGGGGCAGTTCCCGGACACGGAAGAGGCGCTGCTTACGCTTCCGGGGATCGGGCCCTACACAGCCGCCGCTGTGGCCGCCATCGCCTTCGATCGCCGCGCAGTGGTCTTGGATGGCAATGTGGAGCGGGTGATGGCCCGCCTCTATGCAGAGCAGACAGAATTGCCCGATGCCAAGCCGATCTTGCGGGCCTATGCGGATGGTCTGACACCCCAACTGCGTCCGGGCTGCCATGCCCAGGCGGTGATGGATCTGGGGGCCACGCTATGTTCGCCGCGAAACCCAGCCTGTGGGCTGTGCCCGTGGCGTGACGCCTGCCAAGGACGTCTTGAAGGGGTGGCAGAGACATTGCCGCGCAAACGCCCGAAGAAGGCCAAGCCTACCCGCACGGGCATTGTCTATGTGGTGCGGCGGGTGGATGGGGCCTGGCTGCTGGAAACCCGACCTGAGGCAGGGCTTTTGGGCGGGATGCTGGGCTGGCCCGGCACCGACTGGTCTGAAACGCCGCCGGACCCTGCACCGCCCCTGCAGGCAGACTGGCGGGATGCCGGCGCAGAGGTGCGCCATACGTTCACCCATTTTCATCTGCGCCTCAGGGTGATGACGGCTGTTGCAGATGCGCGGGCACGTCCGCGTTGCGGCGCGTTCGTTGCGCGCGCAGAGTTCCAGCCGGCTTCCCTGCCCACGGTGATGCGCAAAGCCTATGACCTCGCGTCGCAGCGGTGGGAAAGGGTTTGAGCCCGGGGCCTTCTGGCACCTAGAGTGGATGTCATAGCGCGCCCGACTACCTGTTTTTAACGGGGGGTGCCAATCATGGCGTGTCATGCCATTCGGGGAGACAAGGGCAATGACAGATCAGACCACGGATCGTCCGGATCTTGGCCACTTGGCGGGCGTGCTGCCCTTTGCGATTTCTGCGCTGGTCGTGGTGCTCTCGGTGATTGCGGGGCTGCAGGGGGGCTGGTGGTTGCTCACCGTGCCGATCGTCACCATCGGCGTCTACTCCCTGCTTGATACAATCGGCGGCCTGAACGAGGAAAATGCCGATCCGACGACGGGAGAGGACACGTTATACTGGTTCCGCATGATCACGGTGGTTTGGTTCCCTGTGCAATTCATCGTGGTCTATGGGCTGCTTTGGTATGTCACGCAGGGCCCTTCCACGCTGGGCACAGGCGAGAAGGTGGGGCTGTTCATGGCGCTCGGTGTCATGTGTGGTGGCATCGGCATCGTCTATGCCCATGAACTGATGCATCAGGGCACCCGGTTGGAGCGCTGGATGGGCGATCTGCTGATGTGCATGGTGATGTATGGGCATTTTCGCAGTGAACACCTGCTTGTCCATCATCGTTATGTCGGCACACCGCGTGATCCGGTGACCGCACGCTATAACGAGGGGTTTCATCGCTTCTATCCACGCGTTCTGCGAGATTGCTTCCACTCCGCTTGGCGGGCGGAGGCTGCGTTGCTGTTGCGCAAGGGGAAAGGGCCCTTTGCGCCGTCGAACCCGTTCTGGCGCTATGCGGCGCTCCAGCTTGGGTTCCTTGTTCTGGCCTTCCTAATCGGCGGTTTTGCGGGGGTCGCGCTGTTTCTGGTCACGGCTGGGATCGCGGTCCTGCACCTGGAAGTGATCAATTACATCGAACATTACGGGCTGACACGGCTGCATCTGGGCGAGGGAAAGTATGAGCACGTCAAGCCTCATCACAGCTGGAATGCCAATCATCAGGCCTCTAACTGGCTGCTGATCAACTTGCAGCGCCATTCCGATCACCATTATCGGCCAAACCGCCGCTACCCGCTGCTGCAGGCCCACACGGAAGAGGATGCCCCGCAATTGCCGTTCGGCTATCCGGTGATGTTCGTGCTGGCGCTGATCCCGCCAGCTTGGCGCCGGATTATGAACCCTCGGGTGCGGGCCTGGCGCAAACAGCACTACCCGGAGGTGACGGATTGGAGCGCCTACCGGACGGCCAGCACCCCCCCGCCGCGCGGGGCGCCTTGAGCCTAGTCAGGACCGGCAAGCCAACCCACGAAAACCGTTTGTCCATTTTCTTTCAACGGGCCTGTCGGCTTTTCGCGGTCAAAGCTGCTGCTCACATTTTCCCTGCTTGGTCAGGAACGGGTTGGTCAGGAACGGGGCATGGCTGTTTTTCAGGCGCGCCTTGTAACAATTGTGCCCTATCTCTCACGGCAGCCCAACGTTTGCGTGACAAATCATGTCGAGCCCTTCTGGCAGGCCCCTTCGACACGATATGCAAGTGCAAGCCGAACCGTATCTCAGGAGGACCCAAATGGCCGGACGCTGGAAATCAGATCTGAACTGGTCGGACGTGACACCGAAAGCCGCATTCATGAACCGCCGTCAAATTCTTGCGGGCGGTGCCGCGGCGCTGGGCGCAACGGCCTTGGCAGGTGTGTCTGGCCCGGCGCAGGCGACGCTGGGCGCAGCGCCGTCCAAATGGTCAATGCCGCTTGAGACGAACAGCTACGAAGAAATCACGAACTACTGTAATTATTATGAGTTCGGAACCGGCAAGGATGATCCCGCCGCGAACGCCCACATGCTGACAACCGAACCGTGGTCGATCCAGATCGACGGGATGGTTGATAACCCGGGGGACTACGGGCTGGAGGACATCCTCGCCAATGTGTCGCTGGAGGAGCGGATCTACCGCTTCCGCTGTGTCGAGGCGTGGTCGATGGTGATCCCGTGGGTTGGTTTTGAGCTCAAGGACCTGCTGGACCGTGCCGGCGTGCAGGCCGGCGCCAAATATGTGGCTTTTGAGACCGTGCTGCGCCCGGAAGAAATGCCCGGAACGCGCTCTCGTGTGCTGGACTGGCCCTATCGTGAAGGCCTGCGCCTCGATGAGGCGATGCATCCGCTCACGATCATGGCCACCGGCATCTATGACGAACCGTTGCTGGGCCAAAACGGGGCCCCGATCCGTCTGGTTGTGCCGTGGAAGTATGGCTTTAAGTCAATCAAGTCGATCGTGCGGATCACGCTGACCGATACCCAGCCCGAAACCAGCTGGAATATGGCCGGGCCGCGAGAATACGGCTTTTACTCCAACGTGAACCCGCAGGTGGATCATCCGCGCTGGTCCCAAAGTTCTGAGCGCAAGATCGGTGGGGGGCTGTTTGCCAAGCGCATTCCGACATTGATGTTCAACGGCTATGAGGAGCATGTCGCGGACCTCTATGCCGGTATGGATCTCAAGGCCAATTACTGAGGCGGCGCTGATGATCGATTCCCTGAACACCGTGCTGCGCAAGCTGCCCCCGTGGCTGCTGTATATCGCAGGTACGCTCCCCGTTGTCTGGCTGTTCTATGCCGGGGCAACGGGCGGGCTGGGGGTCGATCCCGTGAAGGCAATCGAGCACCGGCTGGGCCTTTGGGCCCTCTGGTTGTTGATCGCAACCTTGGCCGTCACCCCTCTGATGAAGTTTGCCGGGCTCAGGCTGCTGCAATTTCGACGGGCGCTGGGTGTGTTGGCATTCTTTTACGTGCTCGTCCACGTGCTGGTTTGGCTGGTACTGGACGTGCAAATCCTGAGCCAAGTTTGGGCAGATATCCTCAAACGCCCCTATATCACCATCGGCATGGCAGCATTTGTCATGATGCTGCCGCTCGCGATCACGTCAAACAACTGGTCGGTGCGCAAGCTGGGGGCTCCGCGTTGGCGCTCCCTGCATAGGCTTACCTACCCAGTGGCCATTCTCGGCGGTGTTCATTTTGTGATGCTGGTGAAGGGCTGGCAGGTCGAGCCGCTTTGGTATCTCGGGGTGATTGTTATCCTGATCGCCCTGCGCAAGCTTCCCAAAAGAGCTCGCAGACAAGCCGCCGGATAAGGCGATTTCCGGGCGAAACGCCCGGAGGTCATAGGTGCTCCCGAATGTCATAAGGCATGCTGTGGGACCCGTCGGCTTTTATGTAGGCGCCAGCTGGCAACTGACGAAACCGCCGAAATGCGCAAAGTCGCTCCCGCGATCGGGGTGATTTGCACAGTTTTCATAGGGCAGACTCAGGCTGACCATCTAGATGTTGTGTTTGAGAATGCGATTCCCCCGAAAATTGCCCTTCAGGTGTTTTCCATCTGGTAAAAATAGAAGCTTAAACTTCTGATTATCAACGACTTTCAAAAGAAGATGCAAAAAGTTTGGTCTTTCTACAAAAAACCCCTTGCGGCTTTAGTTCGGTATCCGTAGAACCCCCTTCACCGGCGGCGCTGAGGCGCACGACGGGGCGGCCGGCGGGTCGGGGTTGAGAGGCTCTGGTTTGTTGGTTGAGATAAAT
>Ga0189289_10156_pt1 | contig 69115 bp, 47 predicted proteins | sample UW106minimetaG_FD_130313 | JGI IMG/M metagenome (GOLD analysis project Ga0189289, IMG submission 130313) | Marine microbial communities from the Costa Rica Dome - UW106 mini metaG | ecosystem: Environmental > Aquatic > Marine > Oceanic > Photic zone | place: Costa Rica: the Eastern Pacific...
GCGCTTTGAGCATGCCATGGAAACGATCCCGGCCGGCTTCGCGATGTATGACCGTGACGATATTCTTGTCGCGTTTAACAGCAAGTATACCGAGTTTTACAATATCTCGGCGCCGGCAATACAGATCGGCGCAAAATTTGAGGAAATCATCCGGTACGGTCTTGAGAATGGGCAATATCCGGAAGCCGAAGACAACGCAGAGGAATGGTTCGCCGAGCGTCTGGATCGTGAGAACAGAAAACGCGCGCCCGTAGCGCGCCAACTTCCCGATGGCCGGGTGCTGCGCGTTCATGAAGTGGAAAACAGCAACGGAGATCTGGTTGGCCTGCGCTCGGATGTAACCGAGTACTACAAGCAACAGCAAAAGCTGGAAGAACAGGCAGAGGCATTGCGGCAAGCCAATGACGCCGTGCAAGCGGCAAGCCTGGCCAAAGAGCGGTTCTTCGCCAAGATGAGCCATGAAATCCGCACGCCCATGAATGGCATCCTTGGCATGACCGAGATGCTCAGCGAAACCTCGCTGGACTCCCAGCAAGCCGCCTTTGCCCAAACCATCATGAATTCGGCGACGAGCCTCCTGAATATCGTCAACGACATCCTCGATTTTTCCAAATCGAATGAAGACAAGCTCGTGCTCGCACAGGAGCCCTTCTCACTGAAGGATTTGGTTTATGAGCTGTCATTGTTGGTGCAGCCAATGGCCCATGCAAAGGGGCTCGAGGTTTGGGTGGACTATCCCGGATCGGTGCCTGATCGCTTTTTGGGTGATAGCCAGAGAGTGCGGCAGATCCTGATGAACCATCTGAGCAATGCCGTGAAATTCACCGCGCAAGGCCATGTCGGCGTGCGTGTGCGATATCATCAGGACGGCTCGGCGGCCCCGCTTTCAATCGTGGTTGAAGATTCTGGTAAGGGCATCCCACACCATCTGCATGAAACGGTGTTCGCCGCATATGAACAGACGGAAGAGACAGTCGCAGGGAAAATCGAGGGCACAGGGTTGGGACTGGCGATCTCAAAAGCGCTGGTGAGCCAGATGGGCGGCCACATCCAGCTAGATTCAGAACCCGGCTCAGGCGCGCGTTTCAACATCACGCTCGCGCTCCCGCCTTGTTCAGATTCTAGCCCAGAGGCGGCTTGTGCCGCGCCGGCCGGAAGGGTCGCGATCGTGGGCGGACAGAAGCATTCCAGAACCATCTTGAAAGGGTTGCTCGCCGAACAGAACAGAGAGGCGGATTTTTACAACAGCCTGCAGGATGTGGCGCTGGATGAGCAAGGCAGCCTGCTCGCGATGATCGTAGATATGGATCTGCGCACCGCGAATGCCGCTTCTGATTTTGGCGATCCGCCTGCAGCACTGAACAGTTCGACCCCAGTCATCCTGCTGTCTGCGACGCCTGGAGCAGTGCAAGCAGACGAAAGCCCGTTTCCCTCCGGCACCCCTATCCTGCTTAAACCCGTGCGCAGCGAAGATCTTATAGAGGCCCTTGGGGCGGTGGCGTCGCCAAACAGTGCTGCAGTTGAGCCGTCCGTGGCCCCGCCCCCGACCATTCAGTCCGAGGGCGACTTTGAGAAGCTGAAAATCCTTGTAGTTGATGACAACAAGACAAACCGCTTGGTCGCGGAAAAGATGCTGAGCCCAACACATGCTAAGATCGCCTTTGCCAGCGACGGTTTGGAAGCGATCGCGCGATACCGTCAGTTTGCCCCGGATGTGATCTTCATGGATGTTTCCATGCCCGTGCTCGACGGGCTTGAGGCCACGCGCCGCATCCGCAAAATCGAGCACTCAAGGCCCGAGCCAAGATGTGCGATTGTGGCCCTGACGGCCCATGTGGATGACGCGCAAAGGCAAGAGTGCGAGACGGCGGGTTTTGACGATTTGGTAGGCAAACCCGTGCGCCGAAAAGCCCTTGTCGACGTCATAAAGCGATTGTCACCACCCGTGTAAACGAGACTGTCATGCCCCTGACCCTTGGCGATGTCTGTCGGCTCCAAACCGGCAGCGCTGATGAGAATGGCAGCGCCACAGGCTCGAAAGGGGTCAGTTTACAGGGCATATGTCAGGTGCAACGCCAAGCATTCCAGCTCTAGGCAGAAAATTGGGTTGGGCACGCACTCGCGTGGGAGACACGCACGCTTACGTTAGCCAACAAGAAGGATGATCCAGACCAACGCCCAAAGAAGCGCGCTCGCGAAAACCGCCCCACTGGCAACGTCCTTCGCCTTTTTTGCAAGCGGGTGCTTCTCAGTCGAAACATAGTCGACGCATGTCTCTATGGCGGTGTTGAGCAACTCGGTGATCAGAACCAGACCGCCCAAAGCAACGAGCAAGGCCATCGCCAACGGCTCCAACCCCAGCAACAGACACGCGATGACATTGAGAACGTTCACAGCTGTCCACTGACGCAGGCTTTTCTCTTCCATCCAGCCAACCCGCAAGCCACTCATGGACCAGCGGGTCGTGTCGACAAGCCGCGCCAATTCCTTTTTCGTGCGCGCAATAAGCGTCTGGCTCATGCTTCCATACCCTGAGCGAATTTTTCAAAGGCAGGGGTCAGGCTTGCCCTCTCAGCGGCGGACAAGCCATCGCTATATAGCCGGCCAGCGCCCATCGCTTTTAGACAAATCTCCAGGGCAGGGTCACCTAGCATATTCACAGAAACAGGCCTTTGCTCCTTTATTGCAGCAGATCTGGAAAGCCAAAGGCGGCCCAATTCAATTGGGTAATTAAGGCGTTGGTTGCGAATGATTGCATCGTTTCCAAGCTCTCTGCGTTGGGTCGGTTATACACTATATGGAGGGTATCCGCGAAGCCGAAAACGCGCAAATTCTGTATAGCCAGAGGCTCACAGCGCCATTTCATCGCGCGATAGTCGACGCTCACGATTTTGGACGCGCTCTTTCCCAAGTCGCCTCATTGATCATCGTGTCTTTGTCCCTGTTCTCAGCGATCAGACCCATCATTATTCATGTAAACCGCCCCTTTTCACCGTAGCAGATGCACAGAAATCTGAGTGCATCGTGCAAACGGACGCGTGCGGGCATATCGCGCGAGCAAACATTAGACTTTTACCACAGGTCGGCGATGGGAAACGCAGAGCTCGAAGCAGCTAGGCGCTGCGTACTATTTCGAACGGCCCCATTGTGCCGCAGGCAAAATTCAGTGCACAAGCGCTGAAAAACATAGCGCCCCAATACTGCGTTGCGTGTCTCCGGCATCTGCAAAGATCCAACTCTTCTTCATCAAAATCGACCTCGTACTTATGTGGAATCCTAGGGCCAACTTAAGTGGCCCGTCCAGCAAGACCCCGTTTCAGTTGCAGTCGGTGGCGGTTTCGCGCAGAGCTTGGACGTCCGCTAAGCTGAGATCGTCAGAATAGATACCGGCAGCCCCGGCCTTTAGCAGGCATGCCGTTGTGCGGGCTTGGTTGATTGTGTGCACATAAACGGGCAAGCCTGCGCCCTCAATTACCGCGCGCATTAAGCCAGACTCGACAGCAGAGGCAGGCATCGTAATTGCATCGGGCATATGCTCCTGCGCTTCCCGGATGACAATCTCGGGCTTTGAGCGGTGCTCATACCTATACAGCGTCCAGATTATTTTGGTGAAGCCAAGCGAGCGATAGAGATCAATCTGATCGGGTTTGTAGGCCTGCGGCAAAAATCGTGACAGCAGATCGGGATGGCGGTTCGCGATGAGTTCGTGCGCGGCAACAGGGTTACTTTTGACATCGGTCACGATGCGCAGGGCGGGATGCGCCCGCATCCAATCTGCCAAACCATCAAGGTCACAATTTCCGGGCGCCTCTGGGCTTTCGGCCAAAAGGCGACGAAATGTTGCGTAATCTGGAGGCGTGTCAGTTTCTGTGCCAAAGCGATATGTATAGGCTGAGTCCCAATTATGGATGCAGACCAGTTCTCCATCCGCCGTCCATTCGAAATCCAGTTCCTGAACAACGAAGCGATCGATATTGGCATTGAGTGCGTCGTAGGAGTTGGTCTTGGCTACGCCTTTGAACCGTCCCCCGCCGTGGCCAATAGACAGGGTAAAGGGCGCCACAATCGTGCTGCCGTCGACAACACCCACTTCTGCCTGTGCGTTTGCCGCGCTGCCCCCGACGACAAGAACCAGCATGTAAAATACCAATCGATATACTATGGGTAAAAAACGGGCGGGCCGAGAGTGTTTCATAAGGTTAAATCTGAGCTTCTAACTGTCATGAGGGGCAGGGATTAGGCAAGTCGCGCAGCGCGTCCACTTGCTCCGCCCCAAGTTCGTCCGAAAGGATACCCACAGCTCCTTCAGAGAGCCAGCAAGCAACTTCATCCGGGTCGTTACTGGCGCGCAAGTACACAGGAAGAGACGTGCTTGAGGTCAGAGCCTGTACTAAGCCGCCCTGTGCCGGGTCCATCGTGAGGATCAGCGCGGTTGGCGATTTATCTTGGGCCTCGGCGGTCACTGCGTTAAGGGGCATGTCCGCCTCTGGTTCCCAGATTACTTCGGCAAAGCCGAGTGCGCGCAGCTCGGTGATGTGTTCGGGTAGAGACACCTGTGGAATGATCTGAGTGCGCAGATCGGGGTGGCGCTCGAATATGACCGCATTGGCGGCAACTGGATCATTCGTAACGTCCGTTACAATGCGCGTGCGCGGATTGGCCCTCAGCCAACCGGCCAGCCCGTCAAGATCGCAATTGCGCGGCGCATCAGGGCTCGCGGCCAGCAATTGACGGAAGAGGTCATGATCAGGCGTCGAGCTTATCGGCGCCCCAAACCGGGCTTCAAAACTCTGCTGCCAGTCATCAATGCAGACCAGTTCGCCTTCCGCAGTCCACTCGAGATCAATTTCAAATACGTCGAACCGCTCGAGGTTCGCGCCAAGCGCGTCAAATGAATTGCTGGCCACCCACTCACCAAACCGTCCGCCACCCAAGCCAATGCTGCTTCCGAAGGGCACAGTTGTTTCGGGGTCAAGCCGCACCGATTGCAGCATCAACCCAAGGCTGCGCCGGTCTGACGCCTGATCCCTGACCGCAGGACAGTTTAGGCTGACGCCAGGAGCAGTGAGAACAAGGCGCAACTGCTGCTCGCGCGGCAGGTCTGATACATCTGCGATAAAGGGAAGTCCGCCCCCGACCATTTGACGGCCAATCTGCTGCCCCTCGTAGGAAAGAACGACGTCGAGCGGGCCTGCGCTGAATGTTGCTAAGGAAAGGGCCAGTGTCAGACCAGAAGGTGTATCTGGCAGCACGACAGCGATTTCGGCCTCTCCATCTCCCATCCAGCGCCCGAATGCTTCAGGCGCCCACCAACCTGTACCAAACCCCATGAAAGCTGAGTTCTCAGCCTCGGGGACGGGTACAACGCGTGACAGTGGCAGGGAGGTAAGCCCACCAATCGGGATAGCGCGATCGGACTCTGGGCTGATGCAGCCTTCGGTGCGCTTTGCAGCCCCCCCTGACAAGGGCATCGATACAGCCAACGGAACTGTGCCTGAGACAGCGGTTGGCGCGGGGGCTGCGGCGGGGCTTGGTACGGCGGCAGGGGCGGGAACAGCGACAAGAGGCTGTTGGGCAGCCTCACCATCGCTTTCGGAAAGCGAAAAGCCCTTTAACATGACGCCCATCTGGCGCGCATCTCTGCTAAGACCGCGTGACAGGGGGCAGGTCAAATCCGGGCCGCCGATGGAAAGTTGTAACGTTAGCGGCACGTCACGTGGCAACATGCCAAGTTCAGCGTTGAAGCGTACGTTCCCCTTAACTGGCTGCGAGGCAAGCTGGACGCCGTCATGAGACAGCGTCACCGCCCTATCTTCGAAAGAGGCTAGATTGAGCGTCAGGACAAGGCCTCTGTTTGTACGGGGCAGTACAAGAATGAATTCCAAGTTTCTTGTGCTGCTCCAGCGTCCTGCGCTCTCCTGGGCCCACCATCCGTTGCCGAACCCTAGTGGTCCGGTCATATCTTGTCCCGCAACACGGATCACAGGCGGCAAAGCGGTCTTCGGCACCTGCGCGGTCGTAGCCTCGGGCGTAACGCATCCCAGCAGTTCTGGCTCGTCCATTTTGGCAGAGGCAGCCGTGGTAATGATGGTCGGTGCGGGTATTGATTTCGTGAGCGTTGCAGTTTTGGCGACGACGACCGGCTTGGGCGCCTTGGGTGCGATTTGAGTGGCTTCCACTACCTTTGCAGGCGTGTGCTGAGGAGGAACAGCGCCAGCAGGCATCAGCAGCAATCGGACCCGAGGAAAGGCCGCATTGCCAAACTCCTGAACATCGCCTGATGCGTCAATCAGACCGATGTAGGGTTGGCGCGATTTGAGTGCACTCAGCATGGGCATAGCAAGCCCTTCAAGTACCGGCGCGATCTTATCTGCTGCACGACCGCAATAAGCCGTATCCTTCACCAACAGGACATGCGCAACAAAGCGGTCCTTGCTCGCGCTGATTTGTTCTGCCCACGGTGTATGATTGCTGGCCTTAAAGCCGCGTTGGCATTGGTCCATGCTGTCTAAGCGTTTGGCGCGACCATCGGCTGAAATGCCAAGCAAGTGTAATCCCCGGCCAACCCGCCAGTCTTGGCCGGTTGCCAGAGTATCGGTGGTTTGACGCCGGACCAAGCTGGATCCGGCCCCAAAAGCAGAGGATTGCAACAAAACGCCTCTATCGCCAGTCTCTAGGGCTGGGTAAGTGACCACTTCGGCTAGGTCACCCCGAAGTTTGCCAATCCGCTCCAAAATCTCAGTATCGGATGCCCCCGCGCCATCATGGGAGGGGGTTAACATCGTTGCCAATTCCTCTGTTGATAAATAGGTGGATCGCGGGACGGCGCGTACCGTGGCGGATACCCCTCTCTGACCGCTTGCAAGACAGAGTGCCTTCCTGTCCTCCAATCGTTCGCTCGGACGCAAGACGCCAAGTGCGCGACAATCGTCAAACCACATGTAGGACGTCCCAGAGGGCTGCTTCAGGACAACCTGTGTGAGCGAGTCATTGTAAGCCGGATCTTTGCTCAGGGATATTTCGGTGATTGCGTGATCGGCATCAAAGGCGAGCATGATAGGTATTGGAAACGCTGAACTGCCATAGCTGGCTTCGCTGCCTTCAACGTTTACATAGAGCCCGTCAGAAATGTCAGGAAAATCCCAAAGGCGCGTATAGACGGATTGGAAGCCTAGGACATGCGCATTGAGGTTTTGTCTGTCATCTGCCGCAACGCCCAACTCTTCTGGGATCGTCGGTGCCGTGCCTAAAAGATCCACCCCCAGTCCCATCTTGGGAATGTCAAAGCCCAGATAGCTCAAGAGCGTAGGGCCGACGTCCAGTGTGGTTGCCGGGCGGTCTACCTGCCTTGGAGACGCCAAGCTATTCTGATCCAAGAGCATAAACAGGTTCCGTCGCGGCCCTGACTTTAATTGGTCAGTAGCGGTATTACCCATCGCCAAGTGGTCAGACATGACTGCAACCACGGTGTTCGCTGCATTCGGGCCTGATAGGATTTCCTCTATGAACTGCCCCACTAAAAAATCATTGCAAAGAACGGCATTGAGTATTGGGTTGCTGCCGTCGTCGTATTCTAATCCAGCACAACCACGATTGGTGGACGCATGGCCATTGGGATGGTGTGTATCGAGTGTGAGCAGGCTCAGAACAAAAGGGCGATCGCTTGCGGACAGTTGGTCCAAATTTGCGCGGGCGAGTTCAAATAGTGAGTCATCTTGCAGGCCCCATTCGCTCTTGTAACTAGGGTCGTTGAGCAGCGGGAGGAGCTCATCTCGTCCCCTGACTTCATCGAAACCATGCGACTGAAAGAATGCGCCTTTGCCCGCGAATTGAAGGGACGCACCGCCCATGTACGACAGATGATAATCGGCTTCGCTCAGAATATCGCCTAAGCAATTGGCCCCCCTCATGAATTGGGTTACACGCATTTGATTTCCGCCACCGCCCGACAAGATCAGCGGCACCCCACACTGGGTCGCCACCATGCCACCGACGGTAAAAGTGGCGCCCGTGGTCTGGCCAATATCGGTAAATGTGATCGCTTTATTCTGCAGGGCAGACAATGCAGGTGTGAGCCCTGGAAACCGAGCCTCGTCCATGTAGGTCCGCTCGAGGCTTTCAAGATAGACAATCACAAGGTTGCGTGGCTTTTCCGGACCAGTCGGTTGCCGAGGCGGATGATGAAACCCCTGAACCTGCTGGTCAGCAAGTGAGAAGCGTAGGGAATACGTTGCTGACGCTATGAGCGCAGGGTGCAGCATCACTGCCGCGAGGATGAACAAGGCGGTGAGTGTATCTCATCCAGGCGCAGACGCGTAGGAGCCGGGCTGCAACCAGCCCCTTGCAAACCAAAGCGCGCTTGCCACCATAGCAAGGGCCGCAAAGGCCATCGCAATTTCCCAGCTATACTGGCTGACATCGCCGCCCTCTAGGCCGGTTTTCAGATGATAAAATACAGCACCATTAATGCCTTCGCCGGTTATTTTATGCAGCCCGTATTGCAGGCCAGTGAGAACCGTCAATAAAATGACTGCTATTGGAAAAAAATAGCCCAGCCAACGGCCATGAGCCCTCAAACGCAACAACGCAAAGGCCAAGAGTATCATCAGGACCGAAACAAGCATCTGGGGCTCCTAATACTCCTTTTGAGACCCGTACAATTCTTGCATGGCAAGACTATGCGAGAGGTGATTCTATAGTTAATTCAAACCCCTAATATGATTGCCGAGGGCGACATGAGTAAATCCGCGCAAAGTAGAGCCAACCCTCTCATCCGTATAGCTTTTGCCGCGTTCCCAGCCCCTCGCGCAGGCAGGCTAAATGGCCACCCATAGTCTTGGCTCCATGGAATAGCGATTCCAGTCGTTGTGCTGGTCGGTGACAGGTATCCCCAACTTGCAAGGCATAGCTGTGAAGACCCTGAAAGTGGCCCGTTGCACAGCCGCCCCAAGCGGCATCTGCCATGCATTTAATGGACCCAAAAGCTCCCGGCTGATCGTGTGGTTATCAATTCGAACACCGAATTGTGCGCATATCTGATCCTTCCCAGCCGAGCGATGCGAAATTAGCTCATCTGCCCCCTACTCAGGGTTCCTTGACAAACTACACGTTAATGATCGTCGAATGCGACAAGCGCCAACACAAGGAGCCCGACCGCCGTGAAATCTTGCTCGGAGGTTGGGGCTGCCGACACGCCGCAGCACGAAACAGTTGGTGCCAGAGAGAAGCTCTTCCTGCCAGCCATCGCTCTCGCCGCCTGCGTTGATCGCGGGCGCTAGGTCTTGACCACGACACAGAACAGAAATTTGAAAGGCAAGATGCCTAGGATGGAGAAGACAGCAGAGTGCTTATCAGCCCTGCTTTTAAGCCTGCCTAAGAACCGTGTGCACCGCCATAATCAACAGCAGGCCTGCAAGGCCGAGTTGGCTCCACATTTTGATCTCAAGCAGCGTGAGGAAGCTAAGCTCGGGGCCCAGCGTTGCAAAAGCCATCCATACAAGCTGCAGGATCGAAACCGCCAGTGCAGCCCAGATGCCTTTATGATCATTCAAAGCACTTAGCAGCGTTGCGAGTAGGTAGCTGGCAGTGAACGCAATCGATGCGCAAGCAGCCATTGTGAGGCCTTGCACAGCGCCCCCAAATTCCGGCCCAACCAACACGCGGACCACCAGATCACCCCGCAACACAGCGAGAGATAGAACTACGACGCTGACCAACAGAAACAGACAGACCACTGGCATCGCAGCAGCGAGAATGCCTTTGCCCTCCCGCGCCGCCGCCACCACGGCTGCCAACAAGGTGCCCGCCAAAGCAAAACACGCGAAAAACTGAATGCGTTGGAACAAAGACAATGCCGCCAGATAGCCAGCTTGCTCTGCCTCTAGCCGTGCCTTGGCAAGGAATATGTCGCCATCCAGAGACAGCACCTGCGCGATTTGCAGGGCAGCGAAAGGCACCGCCCCAAGTGCCACGCCAATGGCGATCTGTCTGGCTTGCCGCACACCCGCAGGTGGCTTTGGCAAGGCCCGTGCAACGCCAAGCCAACCTGCAATTACCGAAAGGCTCAGCGCCACGACGACGCCTTCGATGCCAAAGCCCAAGTGCCAAACAACGATGGCACCAACGAGGCGGACCAACATTTCCGCATTCGCAGACACGATTAGTTGCCAACTGCACAACTCTCCAAAGGCCACGCCGCGGCATATGCTGAGCGGCGCCACGAAGGGCACAGAGAGTAGGATGATGATGAACAGATTTGTATTGGACAGCCCGAATGTCGCGCCAAGATCAGCGCCGATCGAGATGACCAAAGCGAATGGAAGACAAAGCCAAAGTGCAAGGAACAACACCTTGTTGATGCGCGCGAGGTTGGCCTTCAAACGATCGCGTACGTCGCCATCAACCTGGGCAACCTCGCGGCTGACGGCCATTTGAAGCGCGGCAAACACGCCAAGAATGGCAAGCTTGAGTGTCAGGATCAGTGCTAGGTCGCCATAAAGAGCAGGGCCCATCCAGCGGCTGAACAACGTATTGAACAGCAGGTTTCCTGCGTTGACGAAATTCGAAGAAACGAAAATCAGAAACGCTGGGGTCAGAAGGAGTGCAGGAACAGGCAGCTTGCCGGGCAAGAAGGCGGGCGGTCGGACGCGCGCGGCCATCAGATCAAGCCGTCAGCTTGTCTACAACCTTTGGCTTGATGCCAACCTCTTTCGCAGTTTGCGGCGTCAGTCCTTTGCTTTTGGTTGGAACCGACCCTGAGCGCATTTGAACAATCAATGTCACCATGCGAAAGGCACACTTGACCATATCAACGCAAGAAACTTTTGAGCCACTCACCTCATTCCATTCCCGCAAGGGCATTTCGTAGAGAGCATCATGTGGCGTCGGCACGTTTCTTACAATACGGCCAAGCAACTCAACATCGAACAACCACCCCGATGTGAAAGGAATACCCAGTGCATCCCGTACGGCATTTGTATTGCGAAAGAGCTTGGCCCCACATTGCGTGTCGTTTACCGGCAGACCCACAGCCTGACGTGCAAGCAAAGCACAAGCCGCCGATAGGAGCTTTCGGCACGGTAGCCGGTTTATCCTATGGCCGAGTAGAGCACGACGAGAGCCAAAGACCACATGCAAATCTCGCAGCTTGCGCGCAGTCTTTAGAAAATCTTCGATAGCGTCGAGTGGCGTTGCGAGGTCAGCATCCCAGTAGCCAAAGTAGGGATAGTTCTTTTCGCTGGCGTACATGAGCCCTTGTCTAACTGCTTCGTCTTTGCCCGCGTTTTTGGCCAACGTCAGGACGGAAACTTTCGTAGGGGACGTCGCCTTAATCTTGAGCAGCAACTCCAAGGTATTGTCACGACTGCCATCATCCACAAAGATGAAATGAACGTCATCACGGCAGACGACGAACTTTTTGTAGGCGTTTACCTCCAAGCGACCGCCTTCATTGAAGCAAGGAATGACAATCGCGCATCCGCGTGTTTGGGTTGCCCGTGTTGGCTGTTCGAAGTGGGACGACATAAGTGTCATAATATAACTCCACGAGAGAACCCTTTTGTCACAAAATGTTGGGATAAATGCGCGCTGAAGAAAGAATAAAATAATTTTCAATCAGGTATCGCTCTAACCGTTTTTCTTGCTTGAACGATCAATATGTTTAAATAATATATTCTTAAGTATAGACTTGAAATTCTACCGCTCGCGTTGCGCGACACATTTTAGACAAAAGTGATCAATAACGCAGGATTTTTACGATTCGGAGAATCACAGCGCGGCATTAAGCAGCCTTCAACGCGGCTAAAAAACAGAAGAGCCGCAAACCTCAAATATAGGCGACTTTGCACCTCCCCAAAATTCTAAGATGTTTGAATGAGCATAATTAGACCTTTTGCCAGCCTTGACCCTCAGAAGTGCAATTTTTGAATGAGCCGCAGACATATACATTGCGCAGCCAATGCGGGTCGTATTTTTCTGGGAGTGCAGGTTTGCTTGTTTGTATAAACAAATGCTGCAAGCTTAGAGGACGTGTCAGCCAATCAATTAGGCGCTGCAGAACTCCGAAAACGTTAGCCCTGATAGAAAGCGATGCAACTAATACTGGTCCAAAGAAGTATTTTTGCAGCCCACAGTGCGGGTTTGGTGTGATTACGGCTCACTCACATTGGTTTCAGGCTGGTTTCGCTACTGCCTCTCCAGCGTGCACCAACAAACGTTGGGCATGGAAATCAATGACATCTGAGAAGGGCATCCCCTTCGCAACCTGCACATTTGCATCTGCATATTGTTGGGCGCTGGGCAAATCTTCCAAAACGCGACGCATCGCTTCTGCGAGGCTTGCAGCGTCTGATGCTTCATAGTGCGCGCCCTCAAGCCCTTCATCTCGACAGAGATCAACGAAGTCCCCAATTCTCGGAAACACAGGCACAACCCCATAGCTTGCAGCCTGATGCAGCACCCCAGAGCTGCCGGTTGTCGCCGTGTAGTCAAACACGCTCAAACGAGCCGTAGAAAAGAACGCTGCAACGTCTTCTTCTGCAACATATCCATGGAACAATACGCCTGGATCCCCTTCGCGTTGCGCTTTCAGGTTTGCCATGTATCCGGGTGTGCTCGGGTGATCCGTCCCCCCGATAATCAATTCATAGTCCCGGTACTGGGGGTCGGATCGCAGAATGTCGAACGCCTCAAGCAGGGTATCAAGACGTTTGTACGTGCCAAACTTGCCCATGGTGACAATCCGCTTCGGACGTTCCGCCAGGGCGCACAAATCGCTGCACGCTGCATCAAATGTACCGTGGGGCACGAGGTGGATATCGGCGTACGGGTAGGTCTCGCGAATGTGCTCATAGTACCCCTGCAGGGTGACCGTGGTATAGTCCGCTGCCAACATAGCTCGACAAGCGAGGCTCGCGCCCAGCCGCACAATCGCTTGGCGCATTTTCTGGCCCCGAAGTTGCGTGCTTTCAAGATCAATGCCTGCGATGATGTTGTGCGCAATCACCCCACTTTGAAAGCCTAAGGCCCTTGCCAGCGGTGGTGCAAAATGGCCCAGCGCGGCTGGGATTTCCCGATCTCCGAAGGTGGCCGTCTGAAGGTTCCACAACGCCCCGGTAACCTTGTGTTTAATCAAGGCATTGTTAATTCTGAGTGCAGAGAGCGGATCATTGAAACGCCAGACGCGATCCACGCGGACCTTAGGCCCAAGATCAAGTTCGGGGGCGGGTTGGTCCAAAACATCTGCAAGCACAACGACTTCATCAACATCAGAGCGATCCGCAAGGCCTTTTGCCAGATGAAGCCCATACTCGTTGAGGCTTTTCTGACCAGGAGGGAAGGCGCTCACCAGTGCGATACGTTGTTCCATCAAAATGCTCTTTCACTCGGTTACCCACTCCACCATTCATGGTATAAATCAACGCCTTGAGTGCTTCGGTTCCGCAAAAGGATCGCGCCAAATCAAGAGGCATAAGCCCCCTATGCCAAAGGACAGTTATTGACCCTGTGCGAAAGTATTGCGGAAGACACCTGCCGCAGGTTTCTCACGCCCCTTGGCATCCAGAAGGCCGAACTTGGTCTCGAGCCTGCGCCGCCAGGGCGAGCGGCCGATTGCAGCGGCGTCGTGCCTGACGAAATCATGCAGCGTCCAGATGTAGACACCGTCTGCGCCCCGCAGAGCATCCAGATGCTGCGCCAGCTTATCTGCCTGACGGCGCGGCGAACTTGGAAGGCCGAAAAGCACGGTGTAGGCGCTGTAGCCGATCTCTGTCACGGCCACAGGTTTACCAGCGGCAGCGGCTTTTACAGCCTGAAAGCGTATGCCTGCCTCGTCGACATTGGCGTAATCATGGTACGTAACAACATCCAATTCACGAACCAAGAGCGGCGCAGATGCCGCGTTTGACCAACCAACAGTTGCCGCCAATTCGGGGGCGCGGTCGCGCATATACGCCAACATCGTTTTTAACCATGTCAGCGTTTTGGCTTTGCCATGGGCTTTAAAATCAAGATCAGACTCGTTCTTCAAATCCACATAGATGACCGAAGCCGCCTCTGAGACAATCGGCAATACGACGTCAAGATATGCAGCATCATTCACCCAAGTGACCGGAGAGAAATCAGACTTGAGGTCGAACAGCGTGGGCACAACACTCAGACCATTCTGTTCCGCCGTCGCAAGGAGATGGCGAAGACGTTCCACCGATTGCTCTGATGTCTCAGGGTCAAGGAACGAGTCATAGGTTAGGAAAATCCTGATCGAGTCCGCCCCTAGATCGCGGATCTGGGCAAAATCAGCTTCGATAATTTCAGGCTCATAAGCGCTCCAGAACAAGGTCCAGGGTGTTGCCGCCGGGTAATAGTTAAAGCCCGCACGCCCCGCCTTTGGCGCTGCCACGCCAAGGGCTTGGGCAGGCTCATTTCCGATGCGTCGGAGATTTGAAATCCGCCAGCCGTAGCCCCCATTGAGCAGCGTTACAATATTCCGGTCTCGTGTCAGGGAATGGTGCTCTACGCGGTCTTCGGTCAACAATGCCCGGACCGCAAAAGTGTCCACCTCCAACTGCAAAAGCGACGCATCCTTGTGAAAGAATACAGGGCGCGCGGTGGAACTTAGGACGGAGATGAGGCCCCCATGTTTGTGGGCTTCGGCTACGGCTTGCTCTGCCCGCGCATAGGCAACCCCCGTAAAACTGTCTCTTAGCACAGCGCTGTCGCCAGTGATTTGCGCCAAGGTTAAAGCCGACCAAGCCTTGTCTATAATCTTTTCAACCTGCTCCTCATCCGCATAGGTTATAGGCCGGTCCAAGGGTCGGTCAGGCGGTAGCCACGTGACACGGCTTGGATAGATCAGCCGCTGGTCCAATGCGTCCGAAATATAGCGATAGGTCACGGCATTTTCTGACAGCCGCGCGTAAAACCCAGCCGCCATCCAGATCAGCCAAAGAACCAAGCCGAGGAAAACTGCCGGTTTGAACAGGGCAGTCGTCATTGGAGGCGCTCCACCGGCTCGTTGACAGGCTCAACGCCTGTGAAGTCAAAGCGTACCGCTTGCGTCTCAACGGTGACAGAGAAGGGGGAAAGACGGGGGTCCAAGGTGATAAATGTGGCGTAGACCCCATCACGCACCCAACCGGATTGGCGCCGGATATTTCCAGCGCGGTCCTCCACAGAAACAAACACCTCAGACCCATCGGTAAGCTGATGGCCCGCAGCCGTCTGGAAAGGCCCTGCCTTGAGGAGCAGCGCGCGCAGGTCAGGCTGGATCTGCAGCTGCACAGGCAAGTCTGCCTCCAGTTCGATGGGCACCGCGTTAACGGGCTGTGTTGGGGAGCGCTTTCCGGCAATGCTTACCTGCGCCTCGGCGCTGGGCGGCACATCGCGTACGAGGAAGTATGTCCCGGCACTGCCCCGCAACGTATGGGTTGGCAGCAGGGTGAAGCGATTGGGGCCATGATATAGCACGATGCGTGCTGCTGTGCCCTCATCAACCACGTTGCCGAAACGGTCAAGAATGGCGCCGGTTTCGATCGTGGTAACTTTCTCAAAGGACGTGGCCTCAACTTGCGGCAGCAGCTCCGCCGTGAGCGAGGCAACATCGGGTGTAATACGGTAGGTGGCGCGCTGGCTTTGATTGCCTAGGGATACGGCCCCCACCGCAAAACTATCCGCAGCGATACCGGCCTCAAGCGGCAGGCTGGCGATCCCATTGCTTGTTGCAACAGCCCCAATCTCGACGCCTTCACGGAAGAACGCCACCCGCGTTCCGTCCCGGACCATTGTGCCCGTCTCATCCATAACCACGGTCGTCGCCTGACCAGCGATGCCCCCGGCAGCGAGGCTCTTGGGCCCGACATAGAGCGACAGCAGCGGGCCCTCATTCCAGGCGGATTGCGGCAGGCCACTGTCCCACTGGCTGCGGTTCTCCGAAACTGCGTGGTGAGGGATAATCCCAAAAGCATCGGTATAAACATCCGCAGCCAACCCTACCTGGGGCGTGAAACCTGTCAGCGCGGCAACAACCACAAGGGCGCAGGGGATACGGGAATATACTTTAGAAAATCGGGTCATAGGTCATCGTAGAAACGTGGAAGGAAATTGCGGAATACCCTTCGATACCTTGCAGGGCGATGGCACCTGATGGCACCTGATCTTTTGGTGAAACGGTCAACTGCGTGCTGCCATTTACGATCTTTGCCCGTTCAGCAAGATCTGCCACCACCTGAATCTCAGATCGGGCAGGCAGGTCCAGGTGGAAGTGAGCGCTCTGACCGGGGTAGATATTTGCTTCGACAAAGCCCGCTTCGGCCCATATCGGCCGCCCTTCTTCATCGTATAGAAGCGCTGTCAGACGGATAATCGTCGCGGTCTCCGTACCCGCGTTCACAGCCAGACCAGTCACGCTGAGCAGCCCGTCGCTTTGCGATACCTCTAGCCCGTTAAAGCCCACACCTCGGTACAGATCACGCCCGTGCACGACGGCCCGCGCCTCCAGAACAGCAGCATCTGGGGGCACTTCCAGTTCGGGTGGAATAAACATCGTGGGATCAAAACCGCCCCGCATTTCTGCATCGTCCAACGAGAGCACACCTTCAAAATCAATCCTGAAGCCCGATGCTTCCTGCGGCAGCAACCGCTGGCCCATAACCTCGGCAATGGATTGTCGCACCATCATGGTATCGCCCCCCTCCAACAGCCCAAAAAGGCTGACAAAGGCGGGGTCGGCGTCAATGTTCCGAATATGCCCGACCAAACTGTACTTTCCCCCGCGCTCCACAAGGCGACCATCGCTGATATGCAATTCCGGGCGATCAACGAGGTCGCGATGCAAATCGGTTTCCAAGCGGGGTTGCCGCCGCCCAACCACATTGAAGGCGACCTCTGCGTCGCGCTGTAAGCGCACGGGGGTCTGGACAGGGCGCAGGCCTATGGGGGTAATATACCAACGTCCGTCTCGATAGGCTGTGCGCACTTCGATCGTTTGTTTGCGCAGATCAAGCGCGGTCAACCATTCGAGGTCTACCCGCCAATCGACCAGCCCGCCCGCCTGACGGATCTTTGTTATCTCGGTGCCCGTCAGCTTGCCATAGGATGCGACAAGACCTCCATTCCAACGCCAATTGAACAGAACTGCTTCCTTATCTGGCCGGGTGACCGGATCCAACCGCCCGTAGGCACTGTCAAAGCGGCGGAAATCCAAATCGTCGAAGTAGCGTTCAATCACTCTTTCCGGTTTCAGGGGCCGTCTGATTTCCCCCACGATCAAACTTGCTACCAAGCTGCTCGCAAGGACAGTGGACCACCCCAACCCAAGGACAATCCGGCGCACCTTCTGCGGATCAGAATACGTGACCCGCTGCTCAATCAGCGGCCTGAGATCGGCAGAGCGAATGCCAAAATTGCGGCGCAGAGACGAGGCGGCAAAAATGCACCCGGCCAATGTCAGAGCGATCGGAGGCAACAGGCCCCACATCAATGACTGGATGATCGGTATGTCCCTGCGCGGTAGCAGGGATGGCAATGGCGTCACATCGGGCTTTTCCCAAATTGTCACGCCATTGGGCAAACGGTTGAGACGTGTCCAGCCCGTAAAGTGGAGCACCGGATCATAGAACTCGTCGTTACAGAACAGATATTTCAGGTGGTAAGCGTCGGCGTTGACAAGAAATTGGCGCAGCGATCCCAGCCCCGGAACACCAAGATATTTTGAATTCTCCAGCCGCTCCACAGAGAAACGCGTAAGGTCTGGAAGCCGCCGGGCGGAATGATAATTCCCATCGACGGAGAGCGCATTCGTCTGCGCGGCCAGATAGGCAAACTGATCGCCAAACCCAAGCGTAAGATAGCGCCAGCGCGCATGATCGTCGCTTTGCAGAAACTGCGTGATCGGCTCCGGGTCGATAAATCTTGGCTGTGTTGGTTTTACAGTCGGCAGAATGGCTGCAAATACAGCTACGAAGCTGTAGCAGAGGAAAATGCCCCCCAGAAGGATGCGCTGTATTCCCCGGCCAAAGCTTGCTCTTAGCATGGCGCCAGATCGCCCGTTCAAAAGACCTTCCAGCATGTGACCTATAAACGGGAGGATCAGGATCGTGGCCCAAAACGTGAACCTGTCGAGGGTCAGGACGTCAAAAGCGTCTCCAAGAACGATCCGGCCGATCGGCGTGGTGCCGCCCAAGCCCAGCAAGGTGCTAAGCAGAAGTGACGCACCCAGAGGCCAAAGCCTGCTGGTGAAGGTTTTGTAGATGGCATAGGGCAGAAACAGGAGCGACACGCCCCAGGGCAGGACGAAGAAAATAAATCCTAGATCAAACCGCTCAAGAAAGTTTTCCCGGCTGCCATGGGGGATGGGCACCTGTGTAATCGGATCATTGATGGACCAGATCCAGTAGGGAAGAACCGTCAGAAACATAGCCGCAAGCATAAAAATGCCGAGCAGAAGCCCCCTGCCAAGGGGCACGCCAAAGCGTGTGAACATATGCAACAAGCTGTCCGCCGGTCTGAACTCAGCATAGGCCTTCATGGCATGCAGCCCGAGGGGCAGAACGAACAATACCCCGCCAAAAAGGGTTGTGACATGGTGCGCGGCCGTCGTTGCTGCGGCAAAAATGACGGCGACGAAGAAATCCTTGGCCCGTCCAAACACCAGCCAGCGATACACGTAGGGAAGCCCGTTCAAGAAAATGCCGAGCGAAAAGATGGTCGGCAATTGGCCGAAGAGGTGGATCGTTTCTGCGACCGACGAGGAAAGCACCAGAACAATTGCTGCAAATCCGGCCGCACGCGGCGCAACCCAAAGCAACGAAAATCGATAGACCCCAACAGTGAGCAAAAGCACGCCAACCAGTTGCACAACGACAAATGCGCTGCGTATCGGCAGGATATGCATCAAGCCCGCAATCGCCATGTGCGTGCCGGGCGGATATGAAGTTGTTGCAAAGCCCGTATACCAGCGCGGCTCCCAATGATCGAACCAACTCCGATAGTAGCTGTCCGCAAAAAACATATGGACGAACGCGTCGTAGGTATTGCCGTGAGTGAAGGGCAGCAGCCCGCCGTGAAAGAGCACGGCGCCGGCAAGCGCAATCAAAAGAAGGCGCAGGCCAGCGCTTTCCTCTGATCGTTCGACAAGTGCGGAGCTGCTCTGTGACATGGGTGCGGCGAGGGCGGCCTGCGCGCCGTAATTGTGCCTAAATTCCTTACCTTAGATCGTTTTCGCTTGGTACCAAATGCGCTTGAAATCATTCCTAACAGACGCACGTTAAGCGAGAAATATATCCGTAAGGTTATACCATGCGCTGCTGCAGCGCGGGATTGGCGCAATTTTTTGCAAGGCAGCAAAGCAAATGCGGTTCCGCCAAAGAAGCGTGGGCGGGGCCTCAATAGGCTGAACCGATGGGGAGTTGCCTGACCCAGTCATGGCCCCCCCATTTTTGCCCCAAGCTGTCTAAGGCCCGCGCCGACCTTAACCCGGCATCCCCTCCCGGCCAGCCAATCCCTCCAGAATGGGGCAGTCCGGTCGATTATCCCCATGACAGCGCGTCACAAGTGTTTCGAGCGTTGATTTGAGGGCCTGCAATTCTTCAATTTTGTCTGCAATGCGCTCAAGGTGCTCTGCTGCGACGGCTTTCACATCCGCGCTGGCCCGGTCTCGATCTTCGTAAAGAGAAAGCAGCGTGCGGCACTCCTCAATCGAAAACCCCAAGGAGCGTGAACGTCCCAGGAACGATAGTTTATGGGCGTCCTGCGCGCTGAAATCACGATACCCGTTATCGCCGCGCGCCGGGCGCACAAGGCCGATATCCTCATAGTACCTGATCGTTTTTGCGGGCAGCCCGCTGACGCGGGACACATCTGAGATATTCATCCGCCTGCGGCCTCCCAACCTCTTGCCTGCGACAGGTTCGCCGCATGGGCTTTCATAGCACATCTTGCCCTTGACCTTCCAGTAACTGGAAACCTTATGTCCAGAATGAAAGTTTACGCCCGCTGACTGGAACCGCGCGCTATGCCTGCCACCCCTGCACCCTCTCTTGCCCTCAGCCTGCCCGTTGCAGGCATGAACTGTGCCAGTTGCGCAGGGCGTATCGAGCGCAGTTTGCGGGCCATCCCCGGGGTCACTGAGGCCAGCGTAAACCTGGCCACGGAACGCGCGGGTATTGAATTTGATCAGGGGGTTGCACCGAGCGCGCTGGTCGCAGCCATAGAAAGCGCAGGGTATAGTGTGCCCCTGCCCTCAACCCGACTGGCCATAGACGGCATGAAATGCGCAGGCTGTGTGTCCGGGGTGGAGCGTGCCCTGTTGGCTGTGCCCGGCGTTACCGCAGCCGACGTGAACCTCGCCACCGAGAGGGCCACCATTATTGGTGTGGCACCCACAGAGGCGCTGATTGCCGCCGTTGAGAGCAAGGGAAAGACAGCACGCGCTTTGTCCGCAGATGGGCCAGCCATCGATCCATCCAGTCGCAAGGCGGCCGAGGCGCAGGCGCTGAGGCAGCGCGTCACCTTCGCTGCCCTTCTGACGCTTCCCGTTGTGATCCTCGAGATGGGCAGCCACATGGTGCCGGGCCTCCATCATCTGATCCTGCAAACGCTCGGCCTGCAGGGCAGTTGGTTGATCCAATGCGCCCTGACAACTGCCGTCTTGCTGGGCCCCGGCCGCGCTTTCTATGCCGAAGGGGTACCCGCCCTTGTTCGCGGCGCCCCCGATATGAACAGCCTCGTTGCTGTGGGCACGGCCGCGGCCTTTGCCTTTTCTCTTGTGGCAACTTTTGCGCCCGGGCTGCTGCCGGATGGGACAGTCAATGTCTACTACGAGGCCGCCGCCGTAATCGTGACGCTGATCCTCGTTGGCCGTTGGATGGAGGCGCGCGCCAAGGGCCGCACCTCTCAAGCCATACAACGCCTTTTGCGTCTTGCACCCAAGACAGCCCATGTTTGGCGCAGCGGTGTTCTTGTTGAGGTCGATGTGGACAGCATCCGAGTGGATGAGCGTGTCGAGGTGCGCCCCGGCGAACGCATCCCCATGGACGGCGTGGTGCAGGGCGGCAGCAGCTACATTGACGAGAGCATGATCACCGGAGAACCCATGCCCGTCCCCAAGGCCTCTGGCACGACGGTGATCGGCGGAACAGTCAACCAGACCGGCACCCTCACCCTACAGGCCACCGCGATTGGGCAGGATACGATGCTGGCGCAGATCATAAGGATGGTCGAAGACGCGCAGGCCGGAAAACTGCCAATTCAGGCGATGGTGGACAGGATCACGCATTATTTCGTCCCCGCCGTTATCGGCTTGGCTGTGCTGACATTCTGCGCATGGTTTTTCTTGGGCCCAGAGCCAGCGCTTTCCTTTGGCCTCGTGAACATGGTGGCCGTTCTGATCATAGCCTGCCCCTGCGCAATGGGCCTTGCCACCCCCACATCCATCATGGTCGGGACAGGGCGCGGTGCAGAAATGGGTGTTTTGTTCCGGAAGAGTGATGCGCTCCAGCGCCTGCAAGAGGCCCAAGTGATCGCATTCGATAAGACTGGTACACTTACCGAGGGCGCGCCGCGCCTCACCAATCTTCAGGTAGCAGCGGGCTTCGAGCACCAACAAGTCCTGTCGCTCATCGCATCGGTTGAAGAAAGATCAGAGCATCCCATTGCCCGTGCGATCGTCAAAGCTGCACACGCCGAAGGCATCGATCTGGCCCCCGCTACAGAGTTCCAGAGCCTGACCGGGCTGGGCGTGCAGGCACACATAGGTGACAAGACTGTCGCAATCGGCGCAGACCGGTTCATGGTGCAGCTTGGCCAAAATGTAGAGCAATTTGCCGCCGCCAGCGCCAAACTTTCCTCTGAAGGCAAAACCCCAATCTATGCCGCAATCGATGGCAGCTTGGCCGCCATCATCGCGGTCTCTGACCCGATCAAACCGACAACGCCAGCAGCCCTCGCCGCCTTGCGCAAGCTGGGGCTAGACGTGGCGATGATCACCGGGGACAATCATCGCACGGCACATGTCATCGCCGGGCAATTGGGCATAGAAACCGTCATCTCTGAGGTGCTGCCAGATGGCAAACTGGCCGCCGTAAAGAAATTGCGCGCCCGTCATGGCTCAGTGGCCTTTGTGGGGGATGGGATCAACGATGCGCCCGCTTTGGCAGAGGCTGACATCGGCCTTGCGATTGGTTCTGGCACGGATGTTGCCATTGAGGCAGCAGATGTTGTGCTCATGTCCCGATCCCTTACCGGGGTTGGCAATGCCGTCGCCCTGTCACGCGCCACGATCCGCAACATTCAGCAAAACCTGTTCTGGGCCTTCGCCTACAACACGGCACTTATCCCGGTTGCTGCGGGTGTGCTCTATCCCGGATTTGGTATCCTGATGTCACCAATGGTTGCGGCCGCAGCCATGGCGCTCAGCTCCGTGTTTGTCGTGGCAAATGCGCTGCGTCTGCGCCGCTGGAAGCCCGCCGATACCGATATTGGCAACCACCGCATGAATTCTGTGGGCGTCACACTGTCCCCAGCAGGCTGACGCCATTTGGCAGACCTGTCGGCAAAGGCGCGCTGCGCGCGTTCCATCATGCACGATCCAGAGCAGGCCAATTTGCTTCGAGGCCAATCCAGACTCTCATCATTGCGGCATTGGGGATGGTCCAAGGGCTTGCGGCACCTATACTTTTTGCCCAGCGACCATCACAGGTTGTGCACAACGACACGGCCAGCACGCCAGCAAGTATCTCAGAAAGACACGCCCCCATGTCCACGCACCAACGCGACACGTCACGCCACTCAACCCCTGATGTGGCCATCGTCGGCGCGGGCGCTGCGGGCTTGGCGGCCGCGCGCCGATTGCAGAAGGCCGGCTACACTGTGCAGATCCTCGAAGCCGCTGGGCGGATCGGGGGGCGCGCCTGGACCGACACATCCGCGTTTGGTGTGCCTGTCGACATGGGCTGTTCGTGGATGTCGGGGGCAAACAAGAACTCATTGGTCAAACATGCTCGGGCGCTTGGCTACCAGTTGATCAACCATACCGAGGCGCCATCGCAGCTATTCGTGGAGGGCCGCCCGGCCACAGATGCCGAAGAAGAGGCATTCGAAGCGGCCCGCGCCGCGCTGGACGACACCTTGAAGAAAGCAGGGCGCAAGGGGTTTGACGGCCCGGCGGCGGATGTGTTGCCCAAAGATCTACCCTTTTCCGGCACGGCTCAGTCGTGGCTGGGGCCGATGGACTACGGCGTCGACTTCAAGGACCTGTCCCCGATCGACCATTGGGATCAGGCGGATGATCAGCCCAGCTATCTCGTCAAGGAAGGCTACGGAAGCGTTGTGGCCAGTTTGGGCACAGGGCTGCCCGTGGCCTTGAACACAACGGTGAAGCGCATCGACTGGAGCGGGTCTGACGTTCAGATCGACACAGATCAGGGCACGCTGCGCGCGCGGGCTTGCCTTGTCACCGTATCGACGGGCGTTCTCGCCTCTGGCGCGATCACATTCGTGCCCGAGATGCCAGTACGGCAACAGGAGGCGCTGCATGGCGTGCCGATGGGCCTGCTTGTCAAAGTGCCCATGTTGTTTGATGGCGCAAAACTCGGCCTGAAAGACAATGCATGGGTCACCTATAAGGTACCGGAGGACATGCCTGCGCGGGCCTGCTTCTTCATCGGCTGGCCCTGCGGGCATGACTACCTGTTTGGCAATATTGGCGGTGATTTGGGATGGGAGCTGTCACGGGCTGGGGCTGATGAAACAGTTGATTTCGCGCTGGGCGAACTGGTCGGGATGGTCGGCTCGGATGCCAGAAAGCACTTTCGCAAAGGCTTGATGACCGACTGGGCAACAAACCCGCTCACCCTTGGGGCCTATGCGGTTGAACGGCCCGGCCATAAAGGGGCGCGCAAGGCATTGGGGAAATCCTTGGGCAAGAAGGTATTCTTCGCAGGGGAGGCTGTTGCCGGGGAGCGGGCAGCCCTCGCAAACGGCGCCTATGACAATGGCCGAAAGCTCGCCAAGAAGATCATCAAAACCCTTGGTTGAAGGGGGCATGCGCCCTGCGCGCCTCCCCCTTTAATATTGTCAGGCCGTATACGCCGCGAGGATCAGCCGTGTGCCAGCGGCAATCTTCCAAGCCGGTTTTGCGCTGGCAAGTAGCTGAAAGCTGTCACCCTTGGCAAATTGATGTCCTTCGATTTCTACCGACCCCTCGAGAACTGTGACGAGGCACTCTCCCGCCATGGGAACAGGGCCTTCGACTGCGTGATGGAAATCGATGCGCTGGACACCCATGCGCCCGTCCGCGCTCAGAAAAACCTGCTCGTGGGAAGAGACAGCGCCTTCAGACGGGGATGCCAAGGGCGCAAAACTTGGGACTGTCACCCGTGCATGCGAGGGGTTGCTGGAGGCGGCACGACCATCGCCCTCTACAATCATGAAAATCTTGCGCACGTATCCCGGCATCTTCCACTGGCAGTCCAGCCCACGCGGCAAAACAAAGGCATCCCCGGCATTGATGACGGTTTGTGTGCCATCTGGCTGGGCCATAATCACGCTGCCCTCAAGCAGCACCATGTACTCATCGACCGGATAGGGGCCGGGCGCATCGTCAAATGCTGTGCAATCCCACACCCCCATCGAATAACCGCTCTCTTCATTCAGCCCATAGAAATGGCCCCTCTGAACGGGCTCCCCCGAGGCAAGAGTTGCAGGATCAAGTTTCTCCCACTCTGTGAGGCCGACACCGGCGGGTCCATCATGCTCGATTCGAACAACCGAAAACGGATCGGCCCCGGCTTTTTGTTCAGCGAACGGTGAATTTTCAGTCATGTGCTTTCCCCTCGTGCTGTACTGCGCGCCATTGCCCCCAAAGAAGTCGCCTTATTTCAGGGCACAGGCAGATTCTTTCCTGCCTGCGACAAAAACGCTTGACGGGTAAGTTCGTCAATAACATCCTTGAATGAACGGTCATTCAGTGAGGGGGCCGTGTACAGAAAGAACTTCAGTACCGGAAAGGGGAGAAGATCATGGATGTCGTCGACAATTTAAATGCAGTCAGAAACGGGGAACTTTCGCGGAGGGCTTTCACGCGATCGCTGCTCGCGGCGGGCGTGGGCCTCATGACAGCGCCACTGCTGCCCCGGCGCGCAATGGCATCCAATCCCGACGAAGCCACGATTTTCACCTGGGGCGGATATGACATCGCCGATTTCTATCCCTCCTACATTGAGAAGAACGGCGTTCCGCCAAACTTCTCCATCTTCGGCGGCACCGAGGAGGCCCTGACCAAAATGCGCGGCGGCTTCGTGGTTGATGCCGCCCATCCTTGCAATGCCGGGCTGAAGCGCTGGAAGCAGTCGGGCCTGTTCCAGCCAATTGACACGTCACGCTTGTCAAACTGGGGCGATGTGATGCCCGAACTGGTCAACATGGCTGAGAATGTCGACGATCAGGGCACTTGGATGGCCCCGTTTGACTGGGGCGGCACGTCAATCACCTACCGGACGGACCTGTTCGAGCTGGAAGGCGAGGAAAGCTGGGATATGCTCTGGGATCAGCGCTACGCCGGTCGCCTTGGCTCGCTCGGTTCTGGCGGCGACGCCTGGTGGTGCGGGGCGATCAAGGCCGGCGTACCGTTCAAGGACATCGCCACCGATGACGCCTTCGAGCGCATCTCTGCCGTGATGCGCGAACAGCGCCCGCTGATCCGCCTGTACTCCGATGACACCACGACCCTCGAGCAGGCGCTGGCCTCCGGCGAGATGGTCGCGGCAATGACATGGAACAGCTCTGCTGTAGCCTTGCAGTATGACGAAGTGCCCGTGAAATTTGCCAAGCCCAAGGAAGGACAGTTGACATGGGTGTGCGGGATCATGCTCCACAAGGATGCGCCCAATGTGGACAAAGCCTATGAGATGATCGACGCCATGCTGAGCCCGGCAGCCGGCCAGTTCATGATTGGCGAATATGGCTATGGCCACTCCAACGCCCGCGCCTTCGACGAATTCGATGACGAAACCCTTGTCGGCCTTGGCCTGTCGAAGAACCCTGCAGATATTCTCGGCGCTGGTCACTTCATGATCCCACAGGATCAAAACTGGGAGTCCCGGATGAACGAGACGTTCGAGATGATCAAGGCGGGCTTCTGAGCCTTTCTTGACCTGAACGGAGCCCCGGGGCGCCCCAGTGCCGCGCCCCGGGCACAATCGTACCCGGAGGCCTAAATGGCAGATGTCCAGATGAGTTCGGCGCCCAGTGCGCGCAGCCAGCGCCCGTCGGGCCTGCGCTCCATGTTGTACAAGAGCGAAACGGCGCGTGGCTATCTGCTTCTGTCTCCGGCTTTGCTGGTCATGGTTGTCGGTATGCTGATCCCCTTCACGATCCTCATCGCCATGAGCTTCTGGACGCGTGACGGCTTTGACTTCGACACGACGATGTCGATGACCAACTACCAGACAGCAATGGACGTGCCGATCTACAATGCCTTCCTTGCAAGGTCTTTCTGGATATCGGGGATTACCACGGTGGCCACAGTTCTCCTGTGCTACCCGATGGCCTACTACGTCGCGTTTCACGTCCATCGCAACAAGATGCTTTGGATCATATTGATGACGCTACCATTCTGGACATCCTATCTGCTGCGGGTGTTCTCGTGGAAGGTGATCCTCGGCTACGAGGGTGTGATCAACTCTGGCTTGTTGGGTTTGGGGCTGATCGATGCGCCTCTAGAATTCCTGCTGTACAGCCAGACAGCCGTGATTATCACGCTGGCCCATGCCTGGGCCGCCTTTGCGATCCTTCCGATGTATGTCTCCTTGGAGAAGATCGATCGCTCTTTGCTTGAAGCAGCCGCCGATCTGGGGGACGGGCCCGCGCGCCGGTTTTTCCGGATCACCTTGCCGCTGTCGATCCCCGGCGTGATCTCGGCCACGTTCCTGATCTTTATCCCCACCACGGGTGACTACATCACGCCTGCGCTTGTCGGTGGACCGAACAGCCCGATGATCGGAAATCTCATTCAGCTGCAGTTTGGCGCCGTGAACAATTGGCCCATGGGGGCCGCGCTCTCGGTGATCCTGACCCTCTGGATCGCAGCGGTGGGACTGGTGTTCCTGTTCGTGACGCGCAAATCGCAGGAGTCCGTGGTATGAGCGAACTTTCCTATATCAAGCGCCCGAACCGCGGCCTGAAAATCTACGCTGCCGCCTTCCTGACAGTGCTCTATGTGCCGATCCTGTTCATCCCGCTGTTCAGCTTCAATGACAGCCTCTATGTGAAATTCCCCCTCAGCGGCTTCACCTTCCAATGGTACATAGAACTTTGGGAGCGGTCCGCAGTATGGGACTCGCTCGGCAACAGCATGCGGGTGGGGGTTGCGGTGTCGATCATCTCGACGATCCTGGGCACGCTGGCCGCCCGGGCCATCACACGTTCGCGCCTGCCGGGCCAGAATGCCATCGTGGCGTTCGTAATGCTGCCCCTTGTCATTCCAGGCATCATCTTCGGGGTGTCGCTATTGATTTTGTTGAGCAGATTGGGCGTCTCGCTATCCCTTTACACAGTCACGCTTGGACATCTGGTGGTGTGCCTGCCCTTTGCAGTTGCAACATTGCTGCCCCGGTTCGAAGGCTTTGACAAATCCATGGAAGAGGCCTCAGCCGATCTTGGCGAGAATGGTTGGTTCACCTTCTGGCGCGTGACATTCCCGCTGGTCTTGCCCGGAGTTATCGCCAGCCTGCTGCTGACCTTCACCATCTCGTTTGACGAATTCATCATGGCCTTCTTCCTGACCGGAACGGACGCGACGCTGCCCATGTTCATCTGGACCCAGCTGCGATTCCCTCAGAATTTCCCGTCTGTTTTGGCACTGGCCTCCATCATCCTTCTTGTATCCTTCCTGCTGGTGTTTGTTGCGCTGTGGGTCGGGCGACTGGGCCTAATCGAGCCCGAAGAATCCCAAAGCTAAGGAATGCCGCGCATGTCTTCTGACGGTTTCATCTCCATCCGCAATGTCGGCAAGTCCTTCGGCAGTTTCCGCGCCATCGACAGCATTTCGATGGATATCCAGCAGGGCGAATTCTTCTCGCTGCTCGGTGCATCGGGCTGTGGCAAAACCACTCTTCTGCGCATGCTTGCGGGATTTGAGACGCCCAGCCAGGGCGAGATCTTCATCGACGGGCAACCCATGTCAGACGTGCCGCCCTTTGAGCGGCCGGTCAACATGGTGTTTCAGAACTATGCGATCTTCCCCCACCTGAACGTGCGCGACAACATCGCCTACGGGCTACGCAAGCAACGCCTGCCCAAGGCCAAGCGCGATGCAATGGTCGATGAGATGCTCGATCTGGTGCAACTGGCCGGCTACGGCGATCGCAAGGCTGACGAACTTTCCGGCGGTCAACGGCAGCGCGTGGCGCTTGCGCGGGCGCTGATCCTGAAGCCGAAGGTGCTGCTGCTGGACGAACCCCTGGGCGCACTGGACAAACAACTGCGCGAACAGATGCAGCTTGAACTTCGGCGGTTGCAGCGTTCCGTTGGGATCACCTTCGTCTTCGTGACCCATGACCAGGAAGAAGCGCTGACGCTGTCAGACCGTATCGCTGTCATGCAGGGGGGCGATGTTTTGCAGGTGGATACTCCCAATGCTCTCTATGAACAGCCGCGCACACGGGATGTGGCCAGTTTCATTGGCACGATGAACTTCCTCGATGGTAGGGTGCTGTCCCGCGTCAACGGACATACCAAGCTGGATATCGATGCCGTGGGCGAGATCGACATTCCCACGCCACACCCTGCCATTGTCGAAGGGGATCGGCTGAGCCTCGCCATTCGGCCTGAGAAGATCGTTTTGCATCGCGCAGCACCGGACGGGCCCGCCATGCAGGGCAATCTGGAGATGACCAGCTATCTGGGCGAACGGTCCCATTTTCATATTCGCGTGCCCGGCTGTGTTGAGCCGATGGCCGTGTCCGCGCAGAATGCCGATCTTGGTGAAATCCGGGCGCTTGAGGAAGGCGCCCCCGTTTGGCTCAGCTGGCACGACGACGCTTTGATCGTGCTGGATGGCAAATGAAAGATGTTTGAAACATGAATGTAGAGATCCAACAGAAGGTCCGCAGAACGGCCCCAAAGGAAGTCCGACAGCAGCAGCTGATAGAGGCGACACTCGACGCCATTGCCGAGCGGGGCATTTCCGGCACGACCACAGCGCAGGTTGCAAAGCGCGCGGGCCTGTCCGTGGGCACGGTGATGTTGCATTTCGACAGCAAGGAAAACCTGTTGAAATCCACACTCAACTTCCTTGCCGAGGAACTGCGCGACCGGTGGTCTGCCGTACAAGCCCAGCCCGATCTCAGTGACGCAGAGCGCCTATGGGGCATCATCGAGGCGAATTTCCACGAGGACATCCTGACCGATACCAAGCTTCGGGTTTGGTTCGCGTTTTTCGGCGAAGCGCAGTACCGCGCCTACTACCGCGAGATGGTCGAGGAGTTTGACACCGAACGGGGTCTGGCGCTGGAAACCTTACTGGAGGCCTTGGCAAAGACCAGCCCGCAGCAGGAAATCGATCCGTTCGGGCTGACGCAATCGATTGAAAGCATGGCCGACGGGCTGTGGTTGGGGATCATGCTCTATCCAGACTGGCTGACCGTTGACGATGCCAAGGCACGGCTCTGGTCGCTGCTCAGTTACAATCTGCCAGAGCATTTCAAGGCCGGCGCAACGCCGGAAACGGCATCGATCAAATGACAATTGAAGCACAGAAGAAAACTGGGTTCACACGGAGGGCGTTCATGAGCGGAGCGATGGGAGCAGTGGCATTTGGCGGCATGGCGAGCGCCTTGCCCACCAATCCCGATGTAGTGATTGTCGGCGCAGGCTCTGCAGGAATTGGGGCGGCGCGCAAATTGATGGCTGAAGGTCGCAGCGTGCTGGTCGTGGAGGCCTCCAATCGCATCGGTGGCAGGGCCTACACGGAATCCGATACATTCGGCGTGCCTTACGATCAGGGCTGCGCGTGGCTGCAGGGCCCCAGAAATCTGCCCCATGTCTCCTTGGCCCAAGACCTTGGTTTCAAACTGGTGGATCACAATTCAGCTTCTGATTCATTCCGCATCGATGGTGCCCCAGCCCCCCGCAAGGAAAAGGCGAAATATGACCGCGCCTTCGAGACTCTTTATGAGGAAGTCTGGCAGGCGGACGATGTGTCGATTGCCAGCGTGTTACCCGAGGGCATGCCCTATTCCGCCGAAGCCCAGACATGGACCACGATGGGATACGGCATGGATATGGCCAATGTCTCGACGGCGGATATGAACGCCTATGCGGAGTACCAGGTGAACTACCTTGTGCGCGAAGGCTTGGGCACGCTTGTGGCAACGCTTGGCCGCGATGTGCCGGTGAAGCTCAATACCGCAGTTGAGGCCATTGATTGGTCCGGCGATGGCGTGAAGGTCATCACCACCGACGGCACCATTTCAGCCCAGACCTGCATCGTGACAGTGTCACCCGGTGTGCTCGCCGCCGGGGGCATCCGGTTCACCCCAGAGTTGCCCGTCGCGAAACAGCAGGCCGTGCAGGATCTGCCCATGGGCCTTCTGACAAAGGTCGCCCTGCAGTTTGATGGTGAACGCTTCGGGCTGACCCCGAACAACTGGCTGAGCTACGCCTTGCCTAGCCAGCAAGTGCCTGCCGAAGCCTGCTATTTCGTGACATTTCCGACCGGGCTTGACCTTGCCGTTGGCTTCCTTGGCGGAGACTTCGCCTGGGACATGTCGGCCAAAGGAGCCGATGTGGCAATTGACTTCGCCTTGGAAGAGTTTGCCAAGGCCGTTGGCAGTGACGCGCGCAAGCATTTCATCAAGGGCCACATGAGCGACTGGCACGCTAACCCCTTCACCCGGGGGGCCTATGCCGCTGCCAAACCGGGGCGGTTTAGCGCGCGCCAAGACCTTAAAGACCCCCTTGGCGACCGCGTCTTCTTTGCGGGTGAGGCCGTGGGCGTGCCCCTCGCCGCGCTCTGCTCAGGCGCACATCTGAGCGGTGAAAACGCTGCGCAGATGGTGCTTGCCTCAATGGAGAGCGGGGCCTGCTCGTCGTGCGATGCACGCGGCGCCGCAAAGCAAAAGCTACAGAAAGCGATTAGCGAATGACCCGCGTTGAAACCGACTTCGTGCCCTCCAAGCGCGATCCGCGCTACGACATCCTGTTCGAGCCTGTTCAGATCGGGCCTGTGGCCACGAAGAACCGGTTCTATCAGGTGCCCCATTGCAACGGGATGGGGCACCAGTTCCCCTCCTCCATGGCAGAGATGCGGGGCATAAAGGCCGAAGGCGGCTGGGGCGTGGTCTGCACCGAGCAGGTTGAGATTCACCACAGCTCCGAGCTCACCCCGGTGATCGAGGGCCGCTTCTGGGATGATCGGGACATCCCCGTGATGGCCAAGATGTGCGACAAGATCCACGCCCATGGCGGGCTTGCGGGGATCGAGCCCTGCTATGACGGCTTGCACACAGCAAACCGCTATAGCCGCGAGATTCCGATGACGGTGTCGGCCCGGCCGGTCAGTTACCGCGAGCCGATCCAGGCACGCGCGATGGATCTGCAGGATATCCGAGATGTCCGCCGCTACCACGTAGAGGCCGCAATTCGGGCCAAGAAGGCGGGCTTTGACATCATCTATGTCTATGCTGGCCATGATCTCAGCGTGATCTCTCATTTCCTGTCGCGCCGCTATAATGATCGCAGCGATGCTTACGGCGGCAGCCTCGAGAACCGGGTCCGTCTCTACCGGGAAATTCTGTCCGATGTGAAAGACGCAGTGGGCGACCGCTGCGCCATCGCCACCCGGTTTGCCGTGGACGAACTGATGGGTTCGGCAGGCCTGACCAGCGAAGGCGAAGGCCGCGATGTCGTCGAGATGCTGGCAGAATATCCTGACCTCTGGGATGTGAATGTTTCCGACTGGGACAATGACTCCATGACCTCGCGCTTTGCGCAGTCGGGCTTTCAGGACAGCTACGTATCCTTCGTCAAGAAGGTGACCTCGAAACCCGTGGTGGGGGTTGGCCGCTACACCTCGCCAGATGCGATGGTGTCCCTGATCAAGTCCGGCGCGCTGGATCTGATCGGGGCGGCGCGGCCCTCTATCGCCGATCCTTTCCTACCCAAGAAGGTGGAAGAAGGCCGGCTCGAAGACATCCGCGAATGTATCGGGTGCAATATCTGCGTTTCGGCAGATTTCCACTCTGTGCCCCTGCGCTGCACCCAAAACCCGACCATGGGCGAGGAATGGCGCAAAGGCTGGCACCCGGAGCGGATCACAAAGGCCCATGCCGAGGAAAGCGTGTTGATCGTCGGGGGCGGGCCTTCCGGGCTGGAAGCTGCGCGGGCCTTGGGGCAACGCGGCTACCACGTGACACTGGCGGATGCCGCCTCTGAATTGGGCGGGCGTTTGAACCGGGAAGGCCGCTTGCCGGGCCTCGGTGAATGGCGCCGCGTGATCGATTACCGCAAGTATCAAATCAGCCAGATGGCCAATGTGGATACCTATCTGGAAAGCACGCTGAGCGCGGATCAGTTGCTTGAGTTTGGCGCAGATCACATTGTGATTGCCACCGGGGCAAAATGGGTCTCCACGGGCGTTGGGCGGGCACTTTATGCGCCGATTGAAACGGATGCCAACGCCCATGTCCTGACGCCGGATCAACTGATGGATGGGGCAGAGGCGTTGGGCCCTGTCGTGATCTATGATGACGAACACTATTACATGGGCAGCGTTCTGGCCGAGAAGCTGCGTGCCGAAGGCCACGCGGTCACACTGGTCACACCCGCCGCAGATGTTTCAACCTGGACCCACAACACCCTTGAACAGCACCGAATTCAATCGCGACTGATGAAGATGGGGGTTCAGATTGTGCCCAATCACAGCGTTGCAGCCTGTCGTAAAGACCACGTCTCACTGACCTGCGGTTATACGGGGCAGACTTATACTCTTGCCTGCGAGACATTCATACCAGTGACCATGCGGCTGCCGGATGAGGCGCTATACCTGCAAGCCGCAGACATTGTCGGCGGGCGCTCCGACGTGCCCTCACTCCGCAAAATCGGTGACTGCATCGCCCCCGGCACCATCGCAGCAGCAGTCTATTCAGGCCACCGCTATGCTCGCGAATTGGGCGAACCTGCCAGCGACGGCGTCCCCTTCCGGCGCGAGTTGCCCGCGCTTTCAGCCGACTAGACCAAAGGAGCGCAGCCATGAGCAGAGACCCTCGCTACGACATCCTCTTCGAGCCGGTGCAGATCGGCCCCGTAACCGCCAAGAACCGCTTCTTCCAGGTGCCCCACTGCACGGGCATGGGGCATTTGCGCCCCCGGACGCTGGCCGCCATGCGCGGGATCAAGGGGGAAGGCGGCTGGAGTGTGGTCTGCACCGAGTATAACTCGATCCACCCCAGTTCTGACGATCTGCCCCATGTGTCGGCCTCTTTGTGGGATGACAGCGACATCCGCGCCCATTCCTTGATGACGGATGCGCTGCATGAACATGGCGCATTGGCCGGCGCGGAACTGTGGTATTCCGGCGCGCGCTCACCCAATCTCTATACCCGCGAAGTGCCCATGGACGTGGCCAGCCTGCCCAATCTGGCGGGCCATCCTTTCCAGACACGCGCGATGGACAAGACCGATATCCGCAACTTGCGGCGCTGGCACCGCAAGGCTGCCATCCGGGCCCGCGATGCCGGCTTCGATGTGGTTTATGTGTATGCCACGCATGGCTATCTGCTGGCCAATTTCCTCGATCCCCGCAGCAACACGCGCTCCGATGAATATGGCGGCAGCCTTGAAAACCGGGTCCGCCTCGTGCGCGAGTTGATCGAGGAAACCAAAGATGCCGTGGGCGATCGATGCGGAGTGGCCGTTCGGTTCAAGGCCGATGAAACCATCGGAGAGGATGGCGTGCCGCAATGGGGCGAACGGCATGACATGTTTGCGATGCTGGCCGAACTGCCTGACCTGTGGGACATCAACATCGCCGACTACTCTTTGGAAATGGCCGTGTCGCGCTTTGCCAAGGAAGGCCCGCTCGAGCCCTATATGAGCTGGGTCAAAACCCAGACGAGCAAACCTGTTGTGACCGTGGGCCGCTATACGTCGCCCGACAGCATGGTGTCTCTGGTCAAGCGCGGCATCGTGGATTTCGTCGGCGCGGCCCGCCCGTCGATCGCTGATCCGTTCCTGCCCCGAAAGATCGAAGAAGGCCGGCTGGAAGACATCCGCGAATGCATCGGCTGCAACATTTGCTACTCGGGCGACAGCACCGGCACCCCCATCCGCTGCACCCAGAACCCCACCATGGGCGAGGAGTGGCGCAAGGGCTGGCATCCCGAGAAGGTACCCGCCGCGACCTCCGATGCGAAAGTCCTGATCGTGGGCGCAGGCCCCGCCGGGCTTGAAGCGGCCCGCGCCCTGGGGGCGCGCGGCTATTCCGTGATGCTGGCCGACGCCCGCAAGGAAATCGGCGGGCGCGTCACACGGGAAGCGGCCCTGCCCGGCATGAGCGAGTATATCCGCGTGCGGGATTACCGACAGCAGCAGCTTTGGAAAATGCCGAATGTGGAGGTCTATCCTGACAGCCCGATGACAGCGCAGGACATCCTCGATGTGGGCGCCGATCACGTGGGCATTGCCACTGGGGCCGAATGGCGGCGTGATCGCTTTGACGGCAAGGCCTATGTCGCCGTCGCAACCGCAGATACCCGTGTCTACACCCCCGATGACATCATGGATGGTGACGTGCCAAACGGCCCCACCGTGATCTTCGACACCGACAATTACTACATGGCATCAGTTCTGGCCGAAAAGATCCGCGCTGAAGGCCACCCCGTGACATATGTCACTGAAGAAGACAGCGTATCCGCGTGGGCCGGCAAGACCTCCGAGCGCTGGCGCATTCGCACACGGCTGATGGAAGTTGGCGTCGACATTGTTACGGCCCATGCGGTCACGGTGTTTGATGGCAAAGCAGCCATTTTGGAATGCCAGTATACCGGGGCCCTCAGGGCGGTCGCCGCGTCTGCCTGTGTGCTGGTCACCCAGCGCGCGCCCAAAGATGCGCTCTACCGCGATCTGCTGGCCACGGTGGATGGCGACATCGACAAGCTGCCCTTCACCTTGCGCCGCCTCGGCGATTGCGATGCCCCCGCGATCATCGCCGCCGCTACCTATGCCGGGCATCGCTTTGCCGTGGAGACCGATGAGATCATCGACATCGACCAGCCTTTGAAGCATGACCGCATCGATGTGGGCGCGACCCTACCCGACACGCAGGCCCCAGGCACACAGGCCCCCAGCAAGGCCTATCTCGAGACCCTGCTTGCCTATTACGAAGAAGAGATCGAGGGCGAGGCTTGGTATCACGCCTTGGCAGATATCGTCGAGCCGGGGCCCCGCGCCGACAAGATGCGCATGCTGGCCGAGGTTGAACGCCACTGCGCCGCCATCGTCCAACCCTTGATCGACCGCTACGGGCTCACGCCACGGCCCACGGCTGAGTTGCAGGCCTCCGGGCGGGCCTATGCCTCGGAAGGGCCGCAGGATTGGGACGGGCTGATCACCTATATGCATGACAGCTTTCCCGCCTACATGCCGGCCTTTGAGGCACTTGAAGCCATGGCGCCCGAGGCCGATCGCCCTCTGCTCGCCCGCATGACCGAGCATGAGGCCGTTGCCATTGCATTCCTCAAGGCCGAACTGGCGGGCGAGGCGCATACAACTGAGCCGCTGGAGCGTTATTTGGCCAGCCCCGTGGAGACCAAGGCAGCCGCATGAACCAGATGGCCCGCATCCCACACGAGCGCGCGCCGCTCTCGGCCAGCCTCTGGGCGGCAACGGCCAATGCCGCGCCCGAACGGCCTGCGCTAACCGGCGCAGCAGAGGCCGAGACTGTGGTGATCGGAGCGGGCTTCACTGGCCTCTCTGCCGCGCTGCACCTTTCCGAAGAGGGTCACCGGGTCATCGTGTTGGAGGCAGAAACCCCGGGCTGGGGCGCATCGGGCCGCAATGGCGGCCAGGTCAATCCCGGCCTGAAGGATGATCCATACGTTTTGGAGGCCAAATACGGCGCGCTTGGACATCGCATGTGCGAACGCGCCGCCGGGGGCGGGGCGCTGGTCTTTGATCTTATCAAGAAGCACGGAATCCAATGCGATGCGGCGAATGTTGGCTGGGTCCGCTCTGCCACCAATGAACGCACGATGCGCAAGCTGCAGGAAACCGGGCGCCAATGGCGCAAGACCGGCCATGCGGTGGATGAAATCGATGCTGCTGAAATGGCACGCATTCTGGGCTATTCGGGCTATGTTGGCGGCCTGATCGACCGGCGCGGCGGCAATTTGCATCCGCTGAACTACGCGCTCGGCCTTGCGGCCGCAGCAGAGAAAGCCGGTGCAAAAATCTATGGCGACAGCCGGGTTCTGGATCTTAAATCGGAAGGCGAAACAGTCACGGTCAGCACAGCGCAGGGCAAGGTCACGGCCGCCCGGGCCCTGATCTGCACCAACGCCTATACCGGCCCCCTGGCCAATCCGCTGGGCCGTTCGGTTGTTCCAGTGACATCGGTTCAGGTGGCCACAGAGCCGCTATCGGACAACGTGGCTCGTTCGATCCTGCCAGAGGGGCACTCCCCCACAGATACGCGTCGGCTGATCCTCTACTTCCGCAAGGATGCGCAAGGGCGGTTCATCATGGGCGGGCGCGGCGCCATGAAAGACGCCGATGTTCTCAAACGCCAGCAAGCCCTGCGGGAAATCTCAGAGCAGCTTTACCCACAGCTCAAAGGGGTGGCCTGGCATCATGCCTGGGGCGGCAACGTCGCCATGACGCGCAACCATGAGCCCGGGATGCATCTGATTGCCCCGAACGTGATGGCGGGCATTGGCTTCAACGGGCGCGGCGTCGGCATGGCGACAGTCATGGGCACCCTGCTTGCGGATTGGGCCAGCGGTTGCCCACAAGACGAACTTGATTTTCCGGTCTCCAAGGCCCGCCCCATCCCCTTTCACCGCTTTCGCCACTTGGGCGTCGGCGCCACGGTCGCCTGGTTCCGTGTGCTCGACCGCCTCGGCCTCTGATCAAGGAAAACGACGAGATGACTGCACTTCCCCCCTCTGCCCGCGTCGTCATCATAGGTGGCGGTGTGTCTGGCTGCTCGGTTGCCTACCATCTGGCGAAACTGGGTTGGACGGATGTCGTGCTGCTGGAACGCAAACAGCTGACCAGCGGCACCACCTGGCATGCGGCGGGGCTGGTCGGTCAGTTGCGCGGCAGCCAGAACATGACGCGTCTGGCTAAGTATTCCACCGATCTCTACGCCGAGTTGGAGCGGGAAACCGGGATGCATACCGGCTTCCGACAGACCGGCTCGATCACCGTGGCGCTGACAGAACACCGCAAGGAAGAGATCCTGCGCTCTGCTGCGCTGGCCCGGGTTTATGGGATCGAGGTTGAGGAAATGTCCCCCCATGAAGTGCTGGACCGTTACCCCCATGTGAACATCGAGGGCGTGACGGCCGGCGTCTGGTTGCCCAATGACGGCCAGATTGATCCCGGCAATGTCGCCCATGCCCTGGCCAAGGGCGCGCGCAATCGCGGCGTGCAGATCGCAGAGGGCGTGAAGGTCACGGCGGTCACGCAGGATGGGGGCCGGGTCACCGGCGTCGACTGGGAGCTGGACGGGGAACAGGGGCATATCCAGGCGGATCTGGTGGTCAATTGCGCGGGCATGTGGGCCCGTGATCTGGCCAACATGTCGGGCGTGTCGCTGCCGTTGCACGCCTGCGAGCATTTCTACATCGTGACCGAGGGCATAGACGGCCTGCCCCAACTGCCTGTTCTGCGCGTGCCAGATGAATGCGCCTATTATAAGGAAGATGCGGGCAAGATGCTGCTGGGCGCCTTTGAACCCCGCGCTAAGCCCTGGGGCATGAACGGCATCCCGGAAGATTTCGAGTTCGATCAACTGCCCGAGGATTTCGACCATTTCGAGCCCATTCTGGAAGCGGCCGTAAACCGCTTCCCGATGTTGGCCGAGGCAGGCATCCATACCTTCTTCAATGGCCCTGAAAGCTTTACCCCCGATGATCGCTACTACCTCGGAGAGGCACCTGAACTGGGCGGTTACTGGGTTGCGGCCGGATACAACTCGATCGGGATTGTCTCCTCGGGTGGGGCGGGGATGGCGCTGGCGCAGTGGATGCATGATGGCGAGCCTCCCTTCGATCTGTGGGAGGTCGACATCCGCAGGGTACAGCCCTTCCAGCGCAACCGCAGCTACCTCAAGGAGCGCGTAACCGAAACGCTGGGGCTGCTCTACGCCGATCACTACCCGTTCCGCCAACCTGAAACCGCGCGCGGCGTGCGCCGCTCGCCATTGCACAATCAGCTGCTGGAACACGGGGCCGTCTTTGGCGAAACCGCCGGCTGGGAACGGGCAAACTGGTTCGCCAACGAGGGGCAGGAGCGCGAATACCGCTATGATTGGGGCGGCCAGAACTGGTTTGAAAACCAGCGCGCCGAGCATATGGCCCTGCGCGATGGTGTGGGCCTTCTGGATATGTCGTCCTTCGGGAAGATCCGCGTTGAAGGGCCGGATGCCTGCACCTTCCTTCAGCATGTCTGCGGCGCGGATATGGATGTCGCGGCAGGGCGCATCGTCTACACGCAGATGCTCAACAACAGGGGCGGGATCGAAAGCGATCTGACCGTCACCCGCCTGTCAGAAACCGCCTATTTCCTTGTTGTGCCCGGTGCAACGCTGCAGCGCGATCTGGCCTGGCTGCGCAAACATCTTGGCACGTGGTTTGCCGTGATCACTGATGTGACAGCGGGCGAAGCCGTGCTGCCGCTGATGGGTCCGCGGGCCCGCGACGTGCTGGCGGCAGTCTCGCCGAATGATTTCTCCAATGCCGCGCACCCGTTCGGCGTCGCCAAAGAGATCGAGATCGGCATGGGCTTGGCCCGCGCCCACCGGGTGACCTATGTGGGCGAACTGGGATGGGAGCTGTACGTGCCAGCCGATCAGGCAGCGCATGTGTTCGAGGAGATCCTCGCTGCAGGTGCCGATCACGGGCTCAAACTGTGTGGGCTGCATGCCATGGACAGCTGCCGGATCGAGAAAGGCTTTCGCCATTTCGGCCACGACATAACCGACGAAGACCACGTTCTGGAGGCCGGGCTCGGTTTCGCAGTGAAGACCGAAAAGTTGGGCGGGGCAGATTTCCTTGGCCGGGAGGCCGTGCTGCGCAAGAAAGAGGCCGGGCTTGAGCGGCGCATGATGCAGTTCTGCCTGACCGATCCAAGCGCACATCTGCACCACAATGAGCCGATCCTGCGCGACGGCAAGATCGTCAGCTATGTGACGTCGGCCAATTACGGCCACGCCATCGGCGGCTCTGTCGGGATGGGCTACGTGCCCTGCGCGGCCGCCGGTGAAAAGCCGTCCGATATGCTGTCCAGCCGTTACCAGATCGAGATCGCAGGCCGTCTCTACGATGCCACGGCCAGCCTCAAACCCATGTACGACCCCAAATCGCTGCGCCCCAAGGCCGGCACTGACACCGATGAAGGAGCTCCCGATGAACGCGCACAGCGAAATCATGACAAAACTCAAGCTGCCTGACGGGCTCCTGATCGACGGAACCTTCCAGCCGGCCGCTTCGGGGGCAACCTTTGAAACCAAGAACCCTTTCGATGGCGAGGTGATCGCCGCGCTGCCCTCCTGCGGGCAGGCAGATGTGGACGCGGCAGTCGCCTCTGCCAAGGCCGCCTTCGAAAGCGGGGTTTGGTCAGGGTTGCATCCCTCTGAGCGCAAAGCCGTGCTGCACAAGCTGGCCGATCTGATCATGGACAATGTCGAGGAACTGGCCGCCATGGAGGCGCTGGATGCCGGCAAACCGATTGCCGATTGCCTCGAGATCGACGTGCCCGAAACCGCCTCCTGCATTCGTTGGCACGGCGAGGCGCAAGACAAGCTCTATGACCAGATTGCCCCCTCTTCCCCGGATGCGGTGGGCCTGATTGTCCGCGAACCGATCGGTGTGGTGGCCGCAGTGCTGCCCTGGAATTTCCCGCTGATGATGATGGCTTGGAAAATTGGCCCCGCCTTGGCGACCGGCAACTCGATCGTTGTGAAACCCGCCGAGGACACCAGCCTGACCTCTCTGCGCCTTGCCGAGCTGGCGCTGGAGGCCGGCGTCCCGCCCGGCGTGATGAATGTGGTGACAGGTTTTGGCCCCGAAGTGGGCGAACCTCTGGGCCGCCACATGGATGTGGACGCACTGACCTTCACCGGCTCGACGGAAACCGGACGCCGCTTCCTGGAATATGCAGCCCAGTCCAACATGAAGGAAGTGTGCCTTGAAATGGGGGGCAAGTCGGCGGCCGTGGTGCTGTCTGATGCCACCGACATCGCGCGTATCGCGGAAATTCAGGCAAACGCGATCTTTTGGAACATGGGTGAGAATTGCACCGCCAACAGCCGCATCATCGCGCATAAGGATGTATACGACGACCTCGTCGCTGCTCTCGCAAAGACAGTTGGCGAGTGGAAGCTGGGGGACCAGATGGACCCCGAAACCCGAAACGGCCCCCTTGTCAGCGAAGAACACTACGGAAAGGTGTCGGGCCTCGTGGATACGGGCAAGGCGCAGGGCGCACGTGTCGTCACCGGCGGAAACGGCGCGGGGGGCTTGCTCTTTGAGCCGACCATTTTTGCGGATGTCACCGCCGAAATGGACATCTTCCAGAAAGAGATCTTTGGCCCCGTTGTTGGTGTCACCAAAGCAGACAGCGACGAGGAAGCCATCGCACTGGCCAATGGCACCGAATACGGCCTGTGCGCCACGCTCTACACCAAGGATATATCCAAGGCCCACCGCTATGCCCGGATGCTGAAAGCCGGCACCGTGGGCGTCAACGCCTATTCAGAAGGAGAAATCAGCACGCCGTTCGGGGGCTTCAAGGCATCCGGCTTCGGCGGGCGCGACAATGGCATCCATGCCCATGAGCAATATACGGAACTGAAAACCATCTGGATCGACCTGACGGCCTGATCCGGATCAACCGCAATGCGGTGTGCGCGCCCAACTGTCCAGGCCAAGCGCGCACACCCTCCGCAGAGTGTGCTTACCCATAACGGAGATAGAGGGGAAAAATGAGACCAATTACGAAAACTGCAATAGCAGCCTTGCTTGTCACGGCCGCGCCAATTGCCGCATCTGCCCAGAATGTAGCCATAGCCTATGGGCTGTCGTTCTCAACCGAGTATGTGTCCCAAGGTTTTGAACTGTCAGATGGTGCAAGTTTGGGGGCCTACGTTGAGGCAGCAACATCAGGCGCTTATGCGGGCGTTTATACCCAAACCGGTGATCCGGACCTTCTTGGCGCGAGCACCGAATTCGGCGCCTATATCGGATACGGAAATACCATCGGCAGCTTCAGCTACGACATCAACTATAACTACTACTGGTACGATGACTCCGATGACGACTTCACAGAAATCATCGCAACCGGAACATACGCGCTGACCGACGCGATCTATGCGTCTTTGTCGTATGGAAAGTATCTGACCACGTATGAGCAGAGCAGTATTTCTGCGACGGTCGACTACTACACCGATTATCCGGGCCTCACGATCTCAGGCACCTATGGTCAGGCGGAAAGCGATTTTGGATTCACGGATTACAATGCTGAGTGGAATTATTGGTCACTCGGTGCAAGCTACACCGTTTCCGACAACGTGACCATCGACCTCACTTATTATGACGCCGATGACGGCGAAGAAGGTCTTGGTGTCACCGAAGGCATCGCAGTGGTCAGCTTCATGATCGACTTCTAAAGCCCTGCCGCCCGGGCCGCGTTGTGCTGTGCCCGGGCGCTTTCACTTCATAGACAAAGGAAAGATCATGATGACGTTCTGCAATCGCATGCTGGTCGCCGCTTCCCTTGTGACGCTCGCAGGGACAGCAGCTCAGGCCGCGCAACTCAGCGGCGATGAATTCGTCGCCACCCATGCTGGCAAGTGTTTTACCTACACGGGCCCAAGCTCGGGTAAGGAATGCTACAATACCGATGGCACCGCCACCTACGATGATGCCTCCTATGGCAAGAACAATGGCAGTTGGAGCATCCGGGGGGATCAAGTGTGCACCCGGTATCGCGGCGAAGGCCTGTCATGTGGCCCGATTACCCGGGTCAATGGCAACACCTACACCGATGGCGAATACACCTGGACAATCAATTAAGGGTGGTCTTCTTCCATCGCACAAAGCGTTGAAAAGGCGTGCTGTTTCCCGGCGCGCCTTCTTGTTGTTTGCCCGGCTGCCGTGCAGTTGCCGGGCGCAGGCAGGCGGGGCACACAGCCCTTTGATACCACCTGCGGCCGATCCGGATGCGCTCTGGAACCGAGAATTTTCCCGCGTGGCAAATCAATCGGTTTGAATGCTGGCACGCCCTGCGTAAAAGTGGCGCTCACTCGCTGAGCAGTGACAGGACTCCACGGATGACAACAACGCATACGCGCCTTGGCGTCGATATCGGCGGCACATTCACAGACGTGGTTCTGGAACACGGGGCCGCGTCGTACTCCACCAAGGTGCTGACAACCTACGCCGCCCCCGAAGAGGCCATCATCGAAGGGATGGGGCGCGTCTGCGCGCAGGCTGGCATCACGCCCCAAGCGATCGCGCAGATTATCCACGGCACAACGCTGGCGACAAATGCCCTGATCGAACGACGCGGTGCCAAAACCGCCCTGATCACAACCGAAGGGTTCCGCGATGTCATCGAGATGCGCACCGAAAGCCGGTTTGAACAGTATGATCTGAACCTCAACCTGCCCGAGCCTCTGCTGCCGCGGCACATGCGGTTCACAGTGCCGGGGCGTGTGGATGCCACAGGCAAAATCCTCGTCGATCTTGAGCGCGCCGAGATCGAGCGCACCGTCGCCCAGATTGCAGAGGGCGGCTACACATCGGTAGCGGTGGGGCTGATCCATTCCTATCTGAACCCGCGCCACGAAGAGCTGGTGCGCGCCGTTCTGGCCGAAAAACTGCCTGACATATCGGTGTCCATCTCCTCTGAGGTCAGCCCGCAAATGCGGGAATACGAGCGCTTCAACACCGTTGTGGCCAATGCCTATATCAAGCCCTTGATGGCCTCCTATCTGGGGCGGCTGCGGGACAGGCTGCGGGCGGAAGGCGCCGATTGTCCTGTCTTTTTGATGCATTCAGGCGGCGGCATCATCTCGCTTGAGAATGCGGCCATGTTCCCGGTGCGGCTCGTCGAGTCCGGTCCTGCGGGAGGCGCCGTGTTCGCGGCTCATATTGCTGCGCGACACGGCTTGAAGAAGGTTTTGTCTTTTGACATGGGCGGCACCACCGCCAAAATCTGCCTGATCAAGAACCAGACGCCCAAGACATCGCGGGTGTTTGAAGTGGCCCGGACTTACCGTTTCAAGAAAGGCTCTGGAATGCCGATCTCGATCCCGGTGATCGACATGGTCGAGATCGGGGCGGGCGGTGGCTCACTGGCCCATGTGGATGCGCTGCGCCAGATCCGTGTCGGCCCGCAAAGTGCCGGTTCCGAGCCGGGCCCAGCCTGCTATGGGCGCGGCGGCGACAAGCCCGCGGTCACGGATGCTGACCTCATGCTGGGAAAGCTGGATCCTGACAATTTCGCCGGTGGCTCGATCCCTCTGCACGCGGATGCCGCACAGGCCGCGCTGTCGGCCCATGTGGGCACACCCCTCGAAATGAACAGTGTGGACGCCGCTTTTGGCGTGGCTGAAATGGTCGATGAGAACATGGCGAACGCGGCGCGGGTGCACGCAGTTGAAAACGGCGAAGATCTCTCCGATTACACCATGATCGCCTTTGGCGGCGCCGCCCCGCTGCACGCGGCAAGGCTGTGCGAAAAGCTTGGGATTGCGCGATGCCTGGTGCCGCCCGGTGCGGGTGTCGGCTCGGCCATCGGGTTTTTGCGGGCCCCGTTCAGCTTTGAAGCAAACCGGTCCATCTACATGAAGACCAGCGCCTTCGACCCGCCCCGCATCAAGGCGCTGTTGTCAGAGTTGCGCGCGGAGGCCACGGCCTTTGTGCGCACATGCGATGCCGAAAGCCCGATTGAAGCCGAATACAAGGTCTACATGCGCTACACAGGACAGGGCTGGGAAATTCCAGTCTCGCTGACCAGCGAACAGGCCATGGCGCCCGATCGTGCCCTGTTTGAAAGCCGTTTCGAGGAAGACTACGCCCGCCTGTTCGGGCGTCCGGTTGCAGGGCTCGACATTGAGATCACCGTCTGGTCCGTCAATGCGACCACGCCGATGCCAGCGGTCACCCCGGTTGCCGCCCTGCCACCGGCGCAGCACAGCAAACCGCAAGGACAGCGCAGCATATTCGACGCCGCACAGGCCGGCTTCGTCACGGCGGATATCCATGCCCGGGACGGGCTCGCGGCAGGGGCGCTGCAAGCCGGGCCCGCTGCCATCGTCGAGGATGAGACAACCATCATCATCCCGGTCAGCCGCAACGCGGTACAGCAGCCCGACGGGTGTATCGACATCATCAGGAAGGACGGCGCATCATGAGCGGGAACCTGTCGAATGTCGCCTTGCAAGTTATGTGGAACCGCCTGATTTCCGTTGTGGAAGAGCAGGCTCAAGCTCTTGTACGCACAGCGTTTTCTACGTCTGTGCGCGAGGCGGGCGACCTGTCCGCTGGGGTCTATGATCCCCATGGCAACATGCTGGCACAGGCTGTCACGGGCACGCCGGGTCACGTGAATGCCATGGCCGATGCCGTGGCGCATTTCATCCGTCGGATCGGGCCGGACAATATCTGCGAAGGCGATGTCTATATCACCAACGATCCTTGGGAAGGCACCGGCCACCTCCATGACATCACCATGGTCACCCCGTCTTTCTACCAAGGGGCGCTTGTCGGCTTTTTTGCTTGCACGGCTCATGTGGTGGATATTGGCGGGCGCGGGTTCGGCGCAGATGCCCACAGCGTGTACGAAGAGGGCCTCTACCTGCCAATCATGAAGTTTGCCGATCGCGGCACGGTCGATCAGACGCTGCTGCGGATCGTGCGCGGCAATGTCCGGGAACCGGACCAGTTGATTGGCGATCTCTACGCGCTGGCAAACTGCAACGACATCGGTCACCGCAGGCTCTGCACCATGATGGACGAGTTTGGCCTGCGCACGTTGGACGATATCGCGACCTTTATCCTCGACAATTCGCGCCGCGCTACGCTGGAACGGATTGCGGCCCTGCCGCGCAGCACGGCCGAGGGTGCAATGACTGTGGACGGGTTCGACGAACCCATCAAGCTGAAGGTAAAAATCACCGTGGAATCCGATCGGATCATGGTCGATTTCGCGGGCTCCTCCCCGGTCGATAAGAAGGGGATCAATTGCCCCCTCGTCTACGCGAAGGCCTATGCCTGCTATGCGCTGAAAGTGGCCATCGCACCGGAGATCCCCAACAATGCCGCCTCGCTTGCGCCTTTCGAGGTAACTGCACCCGAGAACACCATCGTCAACGCACTGCATCCCGCGCCGGTGGCTCTGCGCCACATCGTCGGGCATTTCGTACCAGACGCCGTCTATGACGCATTCGACAAGATCGTGCCCGGCCTTGTGCCCGCTGAAGGCGCGGGCTGCCTGTGCAACTTTCAGCTGTCCCTGCGCCCGCATACTGGCGAAGGCGAGGCCGCAGGGGGCCAAAGGGCGGAAGTGCTGACATTCAATTCCGGTGGATCCGGCGCCCGCCCAGAGCATGACGGCCTGAATGCCACGGCCTTTCCCTCTGGCGTGATGACAATGCCCATTGAGGCAACGGAACATGCCGGACCCGTGGTGATCTGGCGCAAGGAACTGCGCCCTGACAGCGGGGGGCCGGGCCGCACCCGTGGTGGGCTGGGCCAATATATGGAAGTCGGCGCGCGCGATGGCTACGAGTTCGATCTGCAGGCCATGTTTGACCGGGGCGCGCACCCGGCCCGCGGGCGGCGCGGTGGTCAGGATGGGGCGCCCACACACATTGCCCGCGATGACGGCGACCCGATGCGGCTGAAGGGCAAGCAATTCGTCCCTCAGGGGCACCGGGTGGCAATGGCGTTTCCCGGCGGTGCCGGCTACGGCCCAGCGGCCGAGCGGCCCCACGCCCAGATCCGCCGGGATCTTGCGCGCGGCTATATCTCAGCCGAAGCCGCCGCGCGGGATTACGGATTGTCCGACACCGACATTGAGGATGTGCTCCAAGCGGCCCGCCGCGGAGAGCCTCTTTAGGGCAGCAGATGCTCTGACCCGGTGCGGGCAGGATGGCTGGCCTGGGCCGCAGGGGATGTTGGGCCGCAGACTGCCGTCAGAAAACAGCCTGTTGCAGCACCGACATGGCCCCCATAGCCATGCCTGAAACGAAAACGCCCCGCCGAGGAGGCGGGGCGTTTTATGTCTGTATGCTTTCGAGTGACTTAGAAGTGCACCGAATGCGAGGCCATCGGGCGCATGTCCTTCGGCGGCGCGAACTTCGTCAGGTCGATGCCTTTGACAGCGGTCTTGTACTCCTCCAGCGTGGGTGTCCGGCCCAGAATGGCCGAGAGCACGACAACCGGGGTCGATCCGAGAAGGCTTTCGCCCTTCTTGGTTTCACTGTCGGCCACGACGCGGCCCTGGAACAGGCGGGTCGAGGTCGCCAGAACCGTATCGCCCTTGGCAGCCTTTTCTTGGTTGCCCATGCACAGGTTACACCCTGGGCGCTCCAGATAGAGGATGTTGTCATACTCTGTGCGCGCTTGGGTCTTGGGCGCCAGATCGTCAAACTCGAAGCCCGAGTATTTCTGGAGCACTTCCCAGTCGCCCTCTTCCTTCAACTCATCGATGATGTTGTAGGTGGGGGCGGTCACCACGAGCGGGGCCTTGAAAGACACGCTGCCTTCCGCCTCTTCGAGGTTGCGCAACATCTGGGCGACGATCTTGATGTCCCCCTTGTGGACCATGCAAGAGCCCACAAAGCCAAGATCCACCTTCTTCTCTGCATTGTAGTAAGAGATCGGGCGGATCGTGTCGTGGGTGTAGCGCTTTGACACGTCCGCGTTATTCACGTCCGGGTCTGCAATCATCGGCTCGTTGATCGCGTCCAGATCCACCACCACCTCGGCAAAGTACTTGGCGTTATCATCGGGGCGCAGGGCCGGTGCGGCGCCAGACTGGATCTCGGCGATGCGGACATCGGCCTTGTCAATCAGGCTCTGCAACATGCCGTTCTCATGCTCCATCCCCTTGTCGATCATGATCTGGATGCGGGATTTCGCCAGCTCCAGAGAGCCGATCAGCGTGGCATCGTCAGAGATACAAACAGAGGCCTTGGCTTTCATCTCGGCCGTCCAGTCCGTGAAGGTGAAGGCCTGGTCTGCAAGCAAAGTTCCAATATGCACTTCGATCACGCGGCCCTGGAAGACGTTGTCACCGTGTTGCTCCAGCATCTGCGCCTGGGTGGCGTGGACCACGTCGCGGAAATCCATGTGATCCGCCATCTGACCCTTGAACGTCACCTTGACGGATTCCGGGATGGGCATGGAGGATTCACCGGTGGCCAGTGCCAGCGCCACAGTGCCCGAGTCTGCGCCAAAGGCCACGCCCTTGGACATCCGGGTGTGGCTGTCGCCGCCGATGATGATGTCCCAGTCGCTCACGGTGATGTCGTTGAGGACTTTGTGGATCACGTCTGTCATCGCGTGATAGACGCCTTTGGGATCACGGCCGGTGACCAATCCGAAGTCATTCATGAACTTCATCAGTCGCGGGGTGTTCGCCTGGGCTTTGAGATCCCAAACCGACGCCGTGTGACAGCCAGACTGGTAGGCACCGTCTACGCTGGGCGAAACGACAGTCGCCGCCATGGCTTCAAGTTCCTGCATCGTCATCAGGCCGGTGGTGTCTTGCGATCCCACGATGTTGACCTGCACGCGCACGTCCGAGCCCGCATGCAGCACTCTGCCCGGCGTGTTGCCCCGTGCATTGCGGTTGAAAATCTTCTCAACCGCCGTCAGGCCCTGGCCTTCGTGCGAGATTTCCTTTGAAGGGGCAAACGCTGATTTCAGCGGAATGTCCAACGCCTCGCAGGCAAAGGTCTGCAGCTTTTTGCCGAAGACGATCGCATAAGACCCGCCTGCCTTCATGAACTCCATCTTCTGGGGCGTGAAGGATGCGGACAGGTCTACCAGTTCTTCACCGGTCTCGGAGGCATAGAGCTTTTTTGTTTTCGAATTGATGGTGAGCACGGTGCCGGTCTCGACAGAATATTTCTGCTCGAGGATCGGGTTGCCGTCATTGTTGAGGATCGGCTTGCCATCATCGCCCAGCTTCTTGACCCAGTTCTTGAGGTCGACACCGATGCCCCCGGTCACACCGACCGTGGTCAGGAAGATCGGCGAGATGCCGTTGGTGCCGGCAACGATTGGAGCGTAGTTCACGAAAGGCACGTAGGGGCTGGCCTGCTTGCCCGTCCAAAGCGCCACGTTGTTCACGCCGGACATCCGCGAGGAGCCAACGCCCATGGTGCCCTTCTCGGCAATCAGCATCACGCGCTTATCGGGATGCTGCAGCTTGAGCTCCTCGATATGCTTTTGGGCTGCCTCGGAGATCAAGCACTTGCCGTGCAATTCCCGGTCAGCGCGCGAGTGGGCCTGGTTGCCGGGCGACAGCAGGTCTGTCGAGATATCGCCCTCAGCGGCGATGTAGGTGACGACACCAATCTCTTCCTCGACATCGGGCAGCTTGGTAAAGAATTCCGCATCCGAGTAGCTTTCAAGAATGGCGCGCGCGACGGTATTGCCCGCGTCCAGCGCTTGCTTGAGGCGCTCGGTGTCGGCCTCATAGAGGAACACTTGTGTCTTCAGCACGTCCCCTGCCTGCGCAGCGATCTGTGCATTGTCCCCCAGCGCCAGATCCAGCAGCACGCGCACGGACGGGCCGCCCTTCATGTGGCTGAGCAGTTCAAAGGCGAAATCCGGGGTGATTTCTGCCACGTCCTGCGCGCCCTCGATGATCTGCTTGAGGAAGCCAGCTTTCTCACCAGCCGCGCTCGTGGTGCCGGGCAGGGTGTTGTAGATGAAGAAATTCAAGGCTTCGGCGCGGTCAGCATTGCCGGTATCCTTGATGATTTCGATGATCTCGGCAGTCAGCGGGCCGCCATCGATTGGCTTCGGGCTCAACCCTTGCTCTGCGCGTTGTTGAATTTCGTCAAGATATTCGGAGTACAGGCTCATGGGTAATTTCCCCGATTTGGCTAGTAGCTGAAGGCAGGTATAGCGAATCAGAGGCCAGAAACTGGCTTGGTCCTACTATTTGTATACGGATGTATACCGGCCCTCGCATGACTTCAAGATGCAGGTCCGCGGCATTTTGATCGATCTCCAGTTATCCAGAAAACCGGGGCGCCCTGCGCGGCGCTCACTTAGCTGCAATCCCGCCACGCGTGCAACAGACGACACAACGCAAACAGGCCCCGATGGGGGCCTGCTGCTTTAGAAAACGCGCGGCACTGGCTCAGGATTTGCCCTTCCAGGGCACCAACACCCGCTCTGCCCAGCGCATCAGCATGTCGATGCCAAAGCCGATGATGCCGATCAGGATGATGCCCATGATCACGATGTCGGTCAGCGTGAACTTCGAGGCCACCATGATCATCATCCCCGCCCCCTGGCTAGCAGCGACAAGCTCTGCCGCCACAACGGTGCCCCAGCATACGCCCATCGCCACCCGCGCACCGGTGAAGATATCAGGCAACGAGTTGGGGATGATCACATACCGCATGATCTGCCATTTGCTGGCGCCCAGAGAATAGGCGGCATGCACCTTGGTGATCCGCACGCCAGACACCCCCGAACGCGCTGCAATCGCCATGATCCAAAGCGCGGCAAGAAAGAGCAGGATAATCTTCCCGGTTTCCCCGATCCCGAACCAGATGATCACCAGTGGGATCAGCGCCAAAGGCGGCACTGGTCGCATGAACTCGACAATCGGATCAAACCAGCCCCGGAACCAGCCATTCAGCCCCATCGCGTAGCCAAGGGGAATGCCAAGCAGCGCTCCGAAGAAAAAGCCGCCGATCACCCGGAAGAGCGAGTAACCGAGATGTTCCCAAAGGGTGAAGCTGCGATACCCTTCGGTCGCGATTTCAGACAGGCGATCCACCACGGCCTCGGGGGGCGGAAGGTAGATCGGGTCCATCTGCAGCCCGGCCGGGGGGGAGTAGCTGATCGCCCCCTTGTCGGTGAGGGCGAAACGGCCTTTGTCTGTAATGACAGGGGCTCCGATCGCGATCGGCTGGCCCTCAATGGCGACGATTTTAGCGCCTTCCTTGCGCTTGGCATCGTCATTCTTGTCAAACAGCAGGGTCTTGGCGCGCGAGGCATTCATCGACAAGCTGTCATCCTTGGCAATGCCTTCGCCCGGCGCCACGTCAAAATTCTGCACCTCTTCCCCAAAGTCGACAACGCGGACAAACACAGTGGCGTCATCGCGATTTCCCTCGGCATCTTCCAACGTGTAGACGAAAGACGTTTCGCCGGTGAACGGGGCCGGGGCCTGCAGAAAATCGGGTACCCATTTGGAGCCTGTGAACGCTCCCCAGATCATGAAGATCGTCAAGATCGAGATGATCGAGGCCCAGCGACTAGAAACAACCGCGCTTTCATCGCCAAAGGTCACGGTTTTCAACGACGTGAAGTCGCTGCGGGCCTTGCCGGCGAAAAACTTGATCACGAAAAAAGCACCCGTGAAGATCGCGATATATATGAGGAGGATCATCAAACCGGTCATGACGTTGCCTCCGTGCGGCCCATGATTTCTTCTTCCATATCCCAGATCATGGCGAGGATTTCCTCGCGGGTCGTTGCATAGTCAGGGTGCTTCTTCACTTCGCGCAGATCCTGTCCGACGCCGAGATCCGCGAAAGGCAGACGGTATTCCTTGTGAATGCGGCCCGGACGGGGGGCCATGACCAGCAGGCGCTCACCCAAAAGCAGCGCTTCTTCTACCGAGTGGGTAATCAGGATGATCGTCTTTCCGGTTTCTTTCCACAGCTTCAGCACAAGGCTTTGCATCTTCTCCCGGGTCAGCGCATCGAGCGCGCCGAGGGGTTCATCCATCAAGATCACGTCTGGATCATTGGCAAGGCAGCGGGCCAGCGCCACGCGCTGCTGCATCCCCCCAGACAGCTCATAGGTTGCCTTCTCCTTGAAATCCCCGAGCCCGACAACGTCGAGCAGATGATCCACATTCTCGCTATATTCTGCGGGCTTCTGCCCCTTCATCCGTGGCCCAAAGCTGACGTTGTCGCGCACATTCATCCACTCGAACAGCGCCCCCTGCTGGAACACCATGCCGCGCTCGGCATCCGGCCCGACAACGCGATGCCCGTTCAATGTTACCTGCCCCTCAGTGGGGGCAAGAAAGCCAGCCACGATATTCAACAACGTGGTTTTGCCACAGCCCGATGGGCCAAGAACGCTCATCAATTCGCCCGGGGCAAGTTTCAGCGTCACATTCTGCAATGCCTGCACCGATCCACCGTTTGGCAGGTCGAACCGCATAGAGACATTTTCTATCCCAAGTCCGCTCATCATTCCCCCGTGAGCCTCGTAAAAAAAATGGGCCGGGCAAAGCGCATTTGCTCTGCCCGGCCCAATCGGCAGTCCGGATCAGTTGGCAGCAGCCAGCGGGCCGGTGTTCACAGCAGCTTCATAGCTGTCGAGTGCAGAATCGATGGAGCCTGCGCCCACGAATACGTCAGCCACGCCTTTCATGAAGGTCTGTGCGTTGCCGCCCAGCCAACCGCCGCTCAGTTGCTCTTCGACCGTGGGGAAAGTGAAAGTCGCGATGGTGGCCATCGTGGCTTCCTCGTCCATGCCGGCATCCTTGGCGATGACAGGCAGCATCTTCGCATGGTTGGCTTCATCCGCCCACATGGCGTTGGCGTCTGCCGTCACCTTCAGGAAAGTCGCAACCATGTCGCCATTCTCGGCAATCCAGTCTGCCGGGCCAGAGGTGACATCAAAGACAAGGATACCCAACTCTGTCTTTTCGTCGCCGGTCAACAGCACGTTGCCAAACTCCGTGGCACGGCGCAGCGCACCGCCCCAGCCGCAGAACATATCAACAGCGCCCTGCTCCAGGGCAACAGCGCCTTCCGCAGGGGCCATGTCGACGATTTCCATGCCAGAGGGATCAACCCCGAAATGCGCCATCTGCTTGAGGAAGCCGTAATGGGCAGCAGTGCCAAGCGGCACAGCCACTTTCTTGCCTGCTACTTCACCGGCGTTCGTCTTGTCGATTTCAAGCGCCTCGGCGACCACACAGTTGTCATTGTCTGCATAGGATACGGCCACGTCGAGGATCTGCAGATCCTGGCCTGCGGACGCGGCAACCACGAAGGGCGGCACACCCTGCGACACGGACAGTTGCACATCGCCCGAAGCCATGGCTGCGGACATCGCGGTGCCAGTGTCGAAGGACACCCAGTTCACCTTGGCGCCCAGCGCTTCGTCATACATGCCTTCGACCTTGGCAAACTGGAACGGCATCGGCCATTCGAGGAAGTAGCCAACGGTGATCTCACCGTGGCCACCGGCAAGCGCGGCATGCGACGTCAGCGCGGTTACGGCGCCGGCAATAAAGCCAAGAGTTGTCTTTTTCATCATAATCTCCATGAACTGTCTTTTCTGAACGGGCAGCCGACAGTTTCGCTCTATGCAGCCCGCGTCTCGCACGGGAGAGGTTACGGACGCACTTGCCGCTGCGTCAAACGATTTCTGGCCTTATTGGCAGTCAGCGCGATTTAAATTCTTGCCCATTTCCGGACAGAATGGGAACGCCCCTTGAATCGTATAATTTTCGTCTGAAAAACAGACATTAACGCCCCATAAGTGCCTTTTTGTCTGCAGGTGTGAAAACGCTCTCATTAAGGCGACTGGACTTCAAAGGATCGCAATCTGGCCTTATCCAAGCACCGGTTTTCGCGGATATCTCCATGCCAAAGACCCGTTGGCAGCACGCCTTTAGAGCAGGCCCGCCCCTGTGCGCAGCCCGCGCACACTGAGTCGGTCACCCGAGCGGCGCCTCACCCTCCGCTCAAGCGCCCCACAATGCGCTCAGCGCCCAGAGAGATTTTGCAAAACGTCTCTGGCTGCTTGCATCACAGGGTCATGTGTCTCTTTCAGGATCGTGACCCGGTCAAAACGGTCCGGATCGCGGGTGACGGCTTCGCGCAGAGCCATACCAAAGGCCATCCGCAGTTCCGTGCCGATATTGAATTTGCAGATGCTGGTGGTTTGGGCCAGCGCCCTGCGCTGCGCCGCAGGCACACCGGACCCACCGTGGATAACAAGTGGCACGTCGGTCAGGGCATCGATGGCCGCGATGCGGGCCTCGTCCAGACCGCCGCTTTGATCCTGCTGAAGATGCACATTGCCGACCGAGATCGCCATGGCATCCACGCCGGTCTCGCGGGCGAACACGGCGGCTTCCTCCGGATCGGTGCCTGTGGATTGCTCGCCACCCGAATATCCGACAAAGCCAATCTCGCCCTCGCAGGAGATCCCGCCGCTTGCGGCCAGATCCACCACTTTGCGTGTCTCGGCGATATTCTCGGCCAGCGGCTTGCGTGACCCATCGAACATCAAGGAACTGAACCCGCTGTCGAATGCCTCTGAGCATTCGTCATAGGTGAAGCCGTGATCAAGATGCGCCACCACAGGCACAGATGCCCCCTCGGCCAGATGCCGGAACATCTTGCCCAGCACCGGCAGGGGCGTATGCGCCCGACAGCTTGGACCGGCCTGAAGGATCACGGGGCAGTTCTCGGCCTCAGCCGCCGCCACATAGGCCCGCATCTCTTCCCAGCCCAGCGTAACAAGGCCACCGACAGCATAGCCTTGCTGAAGGGCGGGCTGCAGCACGTCACGAAGAGTAGCGAGGGTCATTTGAACTTTGCGATCATGTCTTTGATGCCGGGGATCGTTTCGACCTGATCGGCATGGGAGGGCTGGAAATACTGCACGAGGCTGCGTTGGGACAGACCGCCAAGAATGGTGAAATAATACATCTGGTAGCCGGGCAGAACGGCACAGGGGTGATAGCCATTGTCGAGGCAGATCGTAGAGCCATCGACAATGTGGTAGGCGTCCCCCGGTTTGCCATCTTCGCGCTGCAACATCTGCACGCCCGATCCGTGGTTTGGCTTGAAGCGGAAATTGTAGGTTTCGTCATGGCGCGTCTCGAGCGGCAGGCGGTCCGTGTCATGCTTGTGCGACGGGAAACCAGACCAACCGCCAGCCCCAACGGTGAACAGTTCAGACACCAGCAGACGGCCAACCTTGTCGGCCTGTTTCTGGCCGAGGATATGTTTGATCTTGCGGTGCGTCTTGGTGTCGTCAGAGCCGTACTGGACAAGGTCCAGTTCGTCCTTTCGGACGGCGAAGGGCTCCAGCACCTCGTCGTACTTTGCGCCGGCGACGAAAACCTCTGTATCCGTGACAGCGCGCAGGTTCGCGAGGCGTCCGCTGGGGACATACACCCCTTCCGGATCCCCGTCCCAGACATCCACACCGCGACCGCCAAGATCATTGGCGGTGAAGCCGTCCACGGTGACATTAATGTACCCGGTTGCGGGAACAATGCAGGTTTCAAAGCCGGGAACGGAATACTCGAACGTCTCACCGGCTTTCAGCTTGACGATGTTGAAATAGTTCAGCGGAACTGTGCTGTTGCCGATATCGACAATCGGCTTGTTCTGGTTGTCATAGGGCGGGATATGCATGAGGGCTGCCTCCTAGGCGGCGGTCGGGCCGGGATGGCGGGCCAGGAACGCATCAAGTGTGGATTTGTCCGCCATGGCCGGTGCACAGCCCGGGCGGGAAACGGTGACAGACGCGCAAGCAGAGCCGCGCAGGATGGCTTCGCGCAGACTGTGCCCATCCGCGATAGAGGTGACGAGGCCTGCCATGAAGCTGTCGCCCGCACCGGTGGGTTTCAGCGCTTCAACGGGGTAAATCCCGGTGCGGATTTCCGCGCCCTCCCAGAAGGTGATCGCGCCCTTCTCGCCCATCTTGTAGATGACAAGCTTGCCCGTATTGGCGAGGCTGCGGGCCTTATCCAACCCCTTTTCGATGCCGCCGGCCATAAAGCCGAACTCTTCATCATTGCCTACGATCATGTCACTGACTTCAGCTGCGCGAGACAGCACGTCCTCGGCGACCGCCGGAGAGGGCCAGCTATAGGGGCGGTAGTCCACATCAAAGATGATCGGCAGGCCAGCGGCCTTGGCGCGCGCAAACGCGTCAAATGTGGCGGCGCGCGACGGCTCTGCTGCAAAGACAGTGCCCGCCGTGATCAACGCGCCATAAGCGCCGTAATCCACGGCCGCCACATCATCCATGTCCATCTGGAAATCCGCTGCACCGTTGCGATAGATCACGTTGCGGTGGCCTTCCACGCGGCTTTCATAGAATGCCAGAGAATTGCGATATTCACCGCCAACCGGGCTGACATAGCGCGTGTCCACCCCGTATTTCTTCAGCTGGCCAATGCAGTAGCTGCCCACACTGTCATCGGAAACGCGGGTCACTAGCGCCGCCTTGCCACCCAGCTTGCAAATGCCCGCACCGATATTTGCAGATGATCCACCAAGCCCGACCGATACGGTTTCCGCATCCTCGGCAGCCACACCGGCATCGGTGAAGAAATCTATCCCAGCCCTGCCGACGATGATGAAGGTGTTCTGCCGGATCCCGTCCAATAGGCCCGTCATCACACGCCCTTCCTCTGTCTGGAGCGGGTGGATTCCCAATCCACATGAGCTTCGCGCACCTTTTCAGAGGTGCTCACATGCGGGGTGCCAACCTCCCACCAAGCATGGCCCTCGGCGGTCCAGCCCTCATAGGCATCCACTTTCATCGCGATGATATAGGTTTTCTCTGAGGCCTGCGCCCGCGTGAACGCAGCTTCCAGCTCTGCGGGGGAGCTGACGGTTTCGGCCTCGGCGCCCATGGCGCGCGCATGGGCGGCAAAATCCACCTCAACCTGATGCGTCGCTGTCGGCGTGTCAGAGATCAGGTTGTTGAAGCTTTCGTTGCCCGTGTTGTTTTGCAACTTGTTAATGACGGCAAATCCGCCGTTATCCAGCACCAGAACGATCATCTTCATCTCGGTCAGAACGCTGGAATAGATGTCGGAATTCATCAGCAGGTAGGAGCCGTCTCCGGTGAACACGATGGTGTCACGCTCCGGCTCTCGCTGGGATTGCGCGATGCGCGCGCCCCAGCCACCAGCAATCTCATAGCCCATGCAGGAAAAGCCGAATTCCACGTCTACTGTGCCGACAGCCATCGTCTTCCAGTTCGCGGTCACCTCAGCGGGCAGCCCCCCGGCAGCAGCAACAACCCGGTCACGCGGATGGCACAGACGGTTCACCTCGCCGATGGCCTGCGCATAAGAGGCCGGGCCATTGCCCACACGGGTGTTGTCGGAAACATAGTCATCCCACTTGGCGCGCTCAGCTTTCGCACGCTCCGTCCAGGTGGCTGGGGCAGCATGGCCTTGCAGCCCTGCAGACAACGCCTCTAGGCCCAGCCGCGCATCGCCCACCACAGTGGCAGACATGTGCTTGGCCGCATCATGGCGCGCCACGTTGAGCCCGACCAGTTGCGCATCCTGCGCGAACGCGGTCCACGAACCGGTGGTGAAATCCTGCAGACGGGTGCCGACGGCCAGGATCAGGTCTGCCTCCTCGGCGATCGTATTTGCCGAGTTTGAGCCCGTGACGCCGATCGGGCCGATATTGAGCGGATGATCATTGAGCAGATTGGCCCGCCCCGCGATGGTTTCGACAACCGGGATCCCGGTGCTGTCTGCAAAGCTGGTCAGCGCCTCGACCGCGCCGGAATACTGCACACCGCCCCCGGCGATGATCATCGGACGACTGGCCTGCTTGAGCAGTGCCACGGCATCGGCCACCTCGAGCGCATCAGGGGCCTGACGGCGAATTCTGTGGACGCGCTTTTCGAAGAACACTTCGGGATAATCATAAGTCCAGCCCTGCACGTCCTGAGGCAAGCCGATGAAGGCAGGCCCACAATCAGCCGGATCCAGCATCGTGGCCAAGGCCGCGGGCAGCGACTGGATCACCTGTGCGGGATGGGTGATGCGATCCCAAAAACGACTCACGGCCTTGAACGCATCATTCACGCCGTAGGTCGGATTGCCGAAATGCTCCAACTGCTGCAGCACAGGGTCTGGCAGGCGGGTCAGGAAAGTGTCGCCGCACAGCATCAGCAGAGGCAGGCGATTGGCATGGGCTAGCGCGGCAGATGTCAGCAGATTGGCTGTCCCGGGCCCGGCAGAGGCGGTGCAGAACATGAACCGTTGGCGCAGATAGGCCTTGGCATAGGCGGCTGCGGCAAAGCCCATGCCTTGCTCGTTCTGGCCCCGGTAGAGCGGCAGAGCCTCCTGATGTTCGTAGAGCGCCTCGCCAAGACAGGTCACATTGCCGTGGCCGAAGATGCCAAAACCACCCCCGCAGATCCGCGTCTCGACGCCGTCAATTTCGATGAACTGATTGGCCAGATACCGGACAATGGCCTGCGCTGTGGTAAGCCGTACCGTCTGAGCTTGCTGCCCCATGTCTCCCCCCCTGAAATCATGCAGGAATCGCACGCCGTCATTGCATTGCATGTTGACGCGTATGAACCTTAGACGATACCAGCTTTGCAACCGGTTGCAACTCGGTTCTTTTTTTTTTCGAGGGAGGCAAGGCCGATGGCACCAATCAGGATAGGGATTGTCGGTGGCGGTTATATGGGCAAGGCGCACGCCGCGGCCTACGGCTCTGTGGCGACGCTTTTTGACACCGCGCTGCGGCCTGAACTGGAGATGGTTTGCGCCACGTCGGAGGCCTCCGCCACGGCTTATCAGCAGGCCTTCGGTTTCGCCCGCGCCACATCAGACTGGCGGAAACTTGTCGAAGATCGTGATGTGGATGCCGTAGTGATTGCCGCGCCCCAGCACACGCATCGGGACATCGCGCTTGCGGCCTTCGCGCTTGGAAAGCCGGTGTTCTGCGAAAAGCCCCTGGGCGCCTCCCTCGAAGATTCGCGCCAGATGGTGGCCGCCGCCAACAGCAGCGGTGCGATCAACATGGTCGGGTTCAACTATATCCGCACGCCCGCCTCGCAATATGCCCGCCGGCTAATTGCCGAAGGCCGCATCGGTAAAGTCACGTGGTTTCGCGGCGAGCATACGGAGGATTTCCTTGCAGACCCCGCCTTGCCGCCGACCTGGCGCACACAGGGCCGCGCCAATGGCACGATGGGCGATCTTGCTCCGCATATGATCAACGGGGCGCGTGCCTTGATCGGCCCCATCACTGAGATCTGCGCCCAGGTGGAAACCGTCCATGCCCAGCGCGACGGGCAAGCCGTCACCAATGATGATCAGGCCCAGATGATGTGTCGTTTTGAGAACGGCGCGCAGGGCCATCTGTTCTTCAGCCGTGTCGCAACCGGCCGCAAGATGGGATACGCCTACGAAATTCACGGCACCAAGGGGGCAATCCGCTTCGATCAAGAGGATCAGAACGCGCTGCACCTCTACACGATGGACGGCCCCGAAGAAGAACGCGGCTTTCGCAAAATCCTGACAGGGCCCACCCATCCCGATTATCTGCCCTTCTGCCAGGGCCCCGGCCACGGGACGGGCTATCAGGATCAGATCATCATCGAAGCAAAAGATTTCCTGATGGCCATTGCCTCGGGGGAAAATATCTGGCCGACCTTCGAGGAAGGCCTCGAAGTCAACCGCATCGTCACCGCAGCCTTCGAGTCCAGTGCACAAAACGCCTGGGTCCGGGTTGCGGATTACTAAGGGAAGCTCAAAACCATGATCAAGATCGGCAATGCGCCCTGCTCCTGGGGCATCGAATTCGCCTCTGACCCGGCCTATCCAAGCTGGCAATCCGTCCTCAGCCAATGCGCTGAAGCGGGCTACAAGGGGATTGAGCTGGGCCCGATTGGCTATATGCCTGAAGACCCGGCAATCTTGTCCGACGAACTGGCCAAGAATGATCTCAGCATCATCGGGGGCGTTGTGTTCAGAGACTTTCACGATCCCGCCAAATGGGACGACGTGATGGATGCCTCTGTGCGCACCTGCAAGGCGCTTGTCTCGCACGGGGCCGAGCACCTGGTGCTGATCGATGCGATCTCACCGCGCCGCGCGCCCACCGCCGGGCGCGCAGAGGAGGCCGAGCAGATGGACAAGGCGGAATGGACCGCCTTCCGCGACAGGCTTGCCACCATCGCCCGGATGGGTGCCGAGGAATACGGGCTGACCGTGGGCATTCATGCCCATGCCGCTGGCTTCATGGATTTCGAACCGGAACTCGAACGCCTGCTGGATGAGGTGGATGAGAGCATCCTGAAAATCTGCTTCGATACGGGGCACCATTCCTACGCAGGCTTTGATCCTGTCGCATTCATGCAGCGCTACATCGATCGCATCAGCTACATGCACTTCAAAGACATTGACCCGGTTGTGAAGGCCGATGTCGTGGCCAACCGCACAGATTTCTACAAGGCCTGTGGGCAGGGCATCTTCTGCAATCTGGGCCAGGGCGATGTTGATTTCCCAGCCGTACGCCAGATTCTTCTGGATGCCCGCTTTGAAGGATGGTGTACGGTCGAGCAGGATTGCGACCCGGCCCTTCCCGGCACCCCGATCGAGGATGCCAAGGCAAACCGCACCTATCTTGAAAGCATCGGATTCTGACCGGGGTACACCCCGGAGCAAGCTACCGTTCAGCGAAAGGCGAACGTCATGACGAAATTGAAATGGGGTATGATCGGCGGCGGTGAAGGCAGCCAGATCGGCCCGGCACATCGGTTGGGCGCTGGTCTCGACAGCCTGTTTGAATTCACCGCAGGGGCGCTTGACCACCGCCCTGACGCGGGCATTGCCTATGGCCAGAAGCTCGGCCTTGGGGAACGCGCCTATGGCAGCTGGCAAGACATGCTGGCCGGCGAGAAAGCCCGCGACGACGCGATCGATCTGGTGACCGTGGCCACCCCCAACAACACCCATTTCGAAATCACCAAGGCGTTTCTTGAGGCCGGTTTCAATGTGCTGTGCGAAAAGCCAATGACCATGACCGTCGAAGAGGGCGAAGAGATCGTCCGGGTGGCGCAGGCCAGCGGCAAGATCTGCGCGGTCAACTATGGCTATTCCGGCTACTCCCTTGTGCGCCACATGAAGGCAATGATCGCACGGGGCGATATCGGCAAGGTGCGCCTCGTGCATGCCGAATTTGCCCACGGCCATCACGCGGATGCTGCCGATGCCGACAATCCGCGCGTGCGCTGGCGCTATGATCCCGCGCAGGCCGGTGTCTCAGCACAGTTTGCCGATTGCGGCATCCACGCGCTGCACATGGCCAGCTTTGTCACCGGCCAAGAGGTGAGCCGCCTGTCGGCGGATACGGTATCCTGCCTGCCCCAGCGCGTGCTGGAGGATGATGCCATGGTGAATTTCCGTATGGATGGCGGCGCTGTTGGCCGCTTGTGGACCAGCTCTATTGCGATCGGGCGGCAGCACGGGCTGGGCATTCAGGTCTTCGGGGAAACCGGCGGCCTGCGCTGGAGCCAAGAACACCCCAACCAGCTGTACTACATGCCCCTTGGCGCACGCCTTCAGGTCATCGAGCGGGGCGAGGCCAATCTGTCGCCCGAGGCCGATCGCACCACCCGCGTGACCATTGGCCATGCGGAAGGCATGCCCTTGGCCTTTGCCAATATCTACACCGATCTGGCAGAAGCGATCCGGGCCCAATACGAAGGACGCCCCATGGATCCGGCCGCCAACCTGTTCCCAAAGGCAGAGGACGGCTTGCGCTCGATGGCGGCGGTGTCTGCCGTGGCAGAGTCGGGCAAGCAGGACGGCGCGTGGCTTGACGCGCGACCGCCAATGTTCCGCTAATCCCAATCGTGCTGCGTTCCCGGCGGGGCTCTTGCCTGCGCGCCGGGAACACCTTTCTGGCGGGCAAAGCGCGCGGGGCCCGGATCGGGCCCACATTTGCGCCCCCTCCCCCGACAGTTTCGTCCATCCCTCGCCACAGGCAGCTTTTCCAGACGCCTGCGCACCTTCATGCATGCTCTGCAAAATAGTCCGCTAGGTGGACAAGCCCCTCTGGGAATTTGCACCAAGACAGGATTTGTTTCTTCTTGCTGTCAGGAGGTATGCGCGATGATCACGGCTCTGAGCTATATTGGCGTCCGGTCTGACAGGACCGAGGATTGGCGCAGTTTCGCGGGAACCGTTCTTGGCATGCAGGTTCTGGACCGCGGCGGGCGCAATACTGCCTTTCGCATGGATGACCAGGCCCAGCGCCTGATTGTCAGCGATGAGCCTGGCGACACGCTGGCCTATATCGGCTGGGAAGTCGGCAAGAAATCTGACCTCGATCAGCTTGCCGCGCGTCTGGAGGCGGCTGGCTATACCGTGACCCTCGCGGATAAAGCGCTGTGTGATCGCCGCTATGTGTCAGACATGATCTGGTGCGTCGATCCTGCGGGCTATCGCCTCGAGTTGGTATGGAACCCGGTGAAGGTGAGCGACCCGTTCGTGCCAGGCCGCCCGATCAGCGGATTTAAGACGGGGCCTTACGGGATGGGGCATGCGGTGCTGCATGTCTCGGATGCGCAGGCGCTGGTGCCGTTCTATTGCGATGTGCTGGGCTTTCAGCTCAGCGATTACGGGCTGACGCCGATCCCGCTCTACTTTTTCCACGTGAACGGACGCCACCACAGCTTTGCCATCGTGGGCTCAGGCAAGGGCGGCTTTCACCATTTCATGGTGGAATTCGACAATCTCGATGATGTGGGCCAGGGATATGACCTCGCACAGACGGGCATGGCCGAGATCGCCTATACTCTGGGCCGGCACACCAATGACTACATGACCAGCTACTACGCGCACACTCCCTCGGGTTTCTTCGTGGAAAGTGGCTGGGGCGGGCGGGTGATTGACCCCAACACCTGGCAGCCCCATGAAACCGATGTCGGGCCCAGCTTCTGGGGCCACGAACGCCCCTACCTGCCAGAGGCCGAGCGCGCGGCATTCCGCGAAAAACGCCTGCAGATCGCAGCAGATGGGATGCGCGCGCCCCATATGATCGACTGCCCTTGGCTATATGGTCAGTATCGGGGGGACCAATGATCTATGATGTTGCAGTCCTGGGCTATGGGCCCACAGGGGCAACGCTTGCCAACCTGCTGGCTGCGCAAGGGGTGTCGGTGCTGGTGATCGACCGCGAGGCGGCGATGTATCATTTGCCGCGTGCGGTGCATTTCGATGACGAGGTGATGCGCGTTTTCCAGACCGTTGGCATTGCCGATGACCTGCTGGAAAAGGTGCGGGTCAATCCGGGCATGAAGTTTGTCGATGACGATGACACGCTGCTGCTGGACTGGCCGCGCCCGCAAGAAATCACCGCCCATGGCTGGAATGCCAGCTACCGCCTGCACCAACCCGATTTGGAAAGCCTGCTGCGGGGCAAGCTGGCTCAGGCAGAACATGCCGAAATCCTGACCAGCTTTGACGTGACCGCCCTGACGCAATCCGATGATTGCATCACCCTGTCGGGCACAGCGCAGAATGGCACCAGCAGAACCTACCAAGCCCGGTATCTGGTTGGCTGCGATGGGGCCAACTCCCTTACGCGCGCGGTGATCGGTGGCGGGATGGATGATCTGGGCTTTGACGAGCGCTGGCTCGTTGTGGACGTGCTCCTCAAACGCCCGCGGCCGGATCTGGGGGATCACTCGGTGCAGTTCTGTAACCCGGACCGTCCGATGACTTACTGCCGAAGCCCGGGCATCCGCCGGCGTTGGGAAATCACCGCCAAGGCGGACGAAAGCGACAGCGAGATCACGGATCCAGACCGGGTCTGGCAGCTGTTGTCCCGTTGGATCACCCCCAAGGACGCAGACCTTGAGCGGCGCGCTGTCTACACGTTTCGGTCTCAGGTGGCGACCCGCTGGCGGAGCGGGCGGATGCTGATCGCCGGAGATGCCGCCCACCTGACCCCGCCCTTCATGGGGCAAGGCATGTGCACCGGTATCCGCGATGCCGCCAATCTGGCCTGGAAGCTGGCAGCCTGCCTTAACGGGGCCGATGAGCGCCTGCTCGACACCTACCAGACCGAGCGCGCCCCCCATGCGCGCGCCTATGTGGAAACCGCGATCGGGCTTGGCGGCCTGATCAACGCAATGGATCGGGACACCGCCCTGAAAATGGCCGAAGGCGGGGGCAGCGGCGCCACCCGGATGCGCTCGATCGCCCCGAAGCTGGGCACCAGCGCCCTTTCCGATGACACCTCCCACGCCTGCGTGGGCCGTCCCTTTGGTCAGGTTGATCTGGGTGCGGGCCAACGGGGGTTTGATCGCCAGATCGGCTATAACCACGCCGTCATCAGCCCCACCCAGCCCGAACAGTTGCCCCCGAACACGCAGTGGTTTGACCCTGCCGAACACCCTGCCCTTGCAGAGGCCCTCGCGGCTCTTGGCACCGGCGCGGTCTGGATCCGTCCGGATCGTTATATCGGTGCCGCCTCCGACAGCGGCCACGATCTGCTTGATAAGCTCTCTCTTTATTGTGACACACAGGACCATGAACAGAATGAAACTTGCTTCCCTTAGAGCCGGGGGCCGAGATGGCACCCTGATGGTCGTTTCGAACGATCTGACCCGCATGGCCCCGGCCACTGCGGTGGCGCACAGCTTGCAACACGCCATCGAGACATGGGACAGCGCGGCCCCTGCACTGGCGGCACTGGCCGCCGATCTGGAGGCTGGCGAGTTGGACAGCCAACCCTATGATCCCGACGCGCTGGCAAGCCCCTTGCCGCGGGCGTTCCAATGGGCCGATGGCAGCGCCTATCTCAGCCATATGCGGCTTGTGCGCAAAGCCCGCGGGGCCGAAATGCCCCCGGGCGCGGAAACCGATCCGCTCATGTATCAGGGCGGCAGCGACAGCTTCCTTGCACCCACGGCAGACATCCCGATCAAGGACACGGGCTGGGGGCTGGATTTCGAAGGCGAGATTGCCGTGATCACCGATGACGTGCCCATGGGCGTGTCTGTCGAGGAGGCCGCCGGCCATATCAAGCTGGTCATGCTCTGCAACGACATCTCCCTGCGCCACGTCATGAAGCCGGAACTGGTCAAGGGCTTCGGCTTTTTCCAGTCCAAGCCAGCCAGTGCTTTCTCTCCGGTCTGCGTCACCCCCGAGACATTGGGCGCCGCATGGGATGGGGCCAAGATCACATTGCCTTTGAAAACCACCTATAACGGCGAGACCTTTGGCAACGTGCCAGCCGGCAAGGACCTGAATTTCGACTTTGCAGACCTGATCGCCCATGCCGCCAAAACCCGAGAGTTGGGCGCCGGCACGATCATTGGGTCCGGTACGGTGTCGAACACCAACCACGAAGAGGTTGGCTCCTCCTGCCTGGCAGAGAAACGCATGATCGAGATCATCGAAACCGGCGCAGCAACCACCCGCTTCATGGAGCCGGGCGATACGATCCGTTTTGAGATGCTGGATGAAACCGGCGCCTCGGTATTCGGCGCTATTGACCAGACAGTCGTTGCCGGGTGAGCGTAGGGCCGCACAATAGGAGCGGCCCGGTTCGACATGGCAGAAAAGCAGGAGAGCGTGCGCGCGCTGGTGCGGGGGTTGGATATCCTGCGATATCTCAACAGCCGCGGATCAGCGCGCCCCGCCGAAGTGGCGGCAGCGCTCGATATTCCGCGCCCCACGGTCTACCGGCTTTTGCAGACCATGGAAGAGGCGGGCTATGTCCTGTTTTCGGCATCGGACTCGCGGGCGCGGGTCTCGCCGCTGGCATCGGGATTGGGTGACAACTCTTCGGCCCGGTCCCTGCTGTGCCGCACCGCAGCCCCCAAGCTGATCCGGTTTACGGATGAGCATAGCTGGCCGCTGGACCTCTCTGTCTATGCGGATTTGCGCATGGTGGTAGAGGAAACCACCCATTGGCGCAGCCCGGTTTCCATCGATCACAACATGGCAGGCGCATCCCTGCCCATGCTGCGCACCTCGGCCGGGCGGGCCTATTTGGCGTTTTGCGACCCCAAGGAACGGGAGATCATCCTGGATCTGCTGCGCGCGGAAAACCACCCCAAGGACAGGCCCTTTCTGGAAACCGTCTGGGCGCAAACACGGTTGCAGCAGTTTCACGATCAAGGCCACGCAACACGGGGCCCCCAAACCCTGCGCGCAGAAACTTCCAGCCTTGCAGTGCCCGTCATGTTTCAAGGACAGATCGCCGGATGCCTGTCACTGATCTGGATTTCCAGCGCCCTGTCGATGGCCGATGCCCGGGACCGGTTCAGCGGCCCTTTGAGCGCGCTATCCCAAGAGATTTCCACGGAAATGGCCGAAAATCGGCCGGAGAGCCCCCGGTAAAGCCCCGTTTTGTCCATCAAGCGGACAGTTTTCCGCGAGGGATTGAGGCAAAGCCGCCTGCGGCACAGGCTTTGTCAAAACAACAGGGAGAACATCATGAAACACCTTTTGAAAACGACGCTGGCAAGCGCCGCGCTGGCACTCACCACCGGCATGGCCACGGCCCAGGACACCACTTTGACGATTTCCTCTTGGGCCCCGCCAACCCATGGCATGAACGCGATCATGTGGCCGGAATTCACCAAGATGATCGAAGAGGCCACAGATGGCCGCGTCAGCGCCGAGGTGAAATACGGGCTGGCACCGCCGCCTGCCCAGTTCGATCTGGTGCTGGATGGGGTGGCCGATGTCACCTGGATTTTCCACGGCTACAATCCCGGTCGTTTCGTGGCGACGAAGATGATCGAATTGCCCGGCTATGACGGCAGCGCAGAAGCGGCCTCTGTTGCCTATTGGAAAGCCCATGAGCAATTCCTGGCCAGCGCAGATGAACACCAGGGGGTGAAGGTTCTGGCCCTGATGACCCATGGCCCCGGCGTTCTGCATTCGGAAAAGCCAGTCACCTCGCTGGACGAGATCTCGGGCATGAAGCTGCGCATTGGCGGCGGAGTATCCGGTGATGTGGGTGCGGCCCTCGGGGCAACCGGAATTCGCGTGCCCGCCCCCAAGGTGTACGAGACCCTCCACTCCAAGGCGGCCGATGGCGTGATGATGCCGATGGAGGCGCGCGCGGGCTTCAAACTGTTTGAAGTGGCCCAGAACAGCTTCACGGTTCCCGGCGGGTTCTATCGCGGATCCTTCGCAGTGATCATGAACCAGGACACCTATGATGCGATGTCGGAAGAAGATCGCGCCGCTCTGGACAGCATTACCGGCGAGATGCTCTCGCGGGTTGCCGGCCAGACATGGGATCAGATCGATGTGATCGGCGCAGCCACGATCGATGACAATGACAGCAACACCCTGACAGAGGCCTCAGCCGCCGATGTCGCCGCCTGGCAGGATCTGACCGGCCCAATCATCGAAGGCGTTCTGCAGGAGGTTTCCGCAAAGGGGATCGATGCAGAGGCGGTGCGGTCTTTCATTTCCACGGAAATGTCGAACTACTAAGCTGAGCGTATCTCTGCGGGGCGACCGATCGCCCCGCAGGCACCCAAAGACCCGACCGGAAAGCCCCCCATGCCCCCTGAAATCGTTCCGCAGCGCCACAGGTTTTGGTATGTGCTGTTCCACCTGCCAACATGGGCGGCGGCATTTTTCCTGTTCCTGCTGATGGTGATGACCTTCGCGGACGTGATCCTGCGCAGCGCTTTTGACAACCCCATTGAAAGCGCCACCGAACTGACCCGCCTTTTCATGGCGATCATTGTCTTCTCAGCTCTGCCGATGGTGTCCTGGAAAGGGGACAACATCGTGGTCGATCTGCTGGACCCGTGGTTTCCCCCCCACGTGGCTCTGTGGCGGGACAGCATAATCGATGTGTTCTGTGGCCTGCTGCTGATCTGGCCCGCCTATCGCTGCTGGCAACTGGGAGAACGCGCGCGCCAATATGGCGATGTCACGGAATACCTCGAGCTGCCGCAATTCTATATCGGATGGTTCATTGCCGTGTTCACCTTCCTGACGGCGGGCGCGTTCGTCGCACGCGGCGTGACCCGTCTGTTCCAAAGCCAAAGGCGCATCTGACATGGTTGAATCCCTTATTGGCCTGGGGGCAGTTCTGTTCCTGGTGTTGCTGCGTATGCCAATCGCCATTGCCATGGGCCTTGTCGGGTTTGTCGGGTTCATGGAAATTCGGGGGTTCCGCGCCGCGATTTCCATGGTCGGGCGGCTGATCATCGATGCCGCTCAGGATTACGGGCTGTCCGTCGTTCCGCTCTTCATCCTAATGGGCCTCTTCGTGAACAAGGGCGGCCTCTCGCGCGAGCTGTATCGCGTGTCCTACAGCTTTCTGGGCCATTTCCGGGGAGGGCTGGCCATGGCCACGATCGTGGCATGTGCGGGCTTCTCGGCAATCTGCGGATCATCTCTGGCAACTGCAGCGACGATGTCGAAGGTGGCGATGCCTGAGATGCGCAAATACCGCTACTCCGACAGCCTTGCGACCGCGTCAATCGCGGCAGGTGGCACCCTCGGGATCCTGATCCCACCCTCGGTGATCCTCGTGATCTATGGCCTGCTGACAGAGACAAGCATCGGCAAGCTGTTCATCGCTGGGATCGTGCCCGGCGTGTTGGGGGTTTTCCTCTATCTGCTCGCCGTGCGCTATTCCGTCTGGCGCGACAAAGACGCGGGCCCCGCCGGCGAGAAGGCCAACCTTGCAGAACGGCTGTCCGCCCTGCGCGGTGTCTGGGCCGTGCTTCTGCTTTTCTTTGTTGTGATTGGCGGGCTCTACGGGGCCTTGGACGTCTGGCCCTTGCACCTGACGTTCTCACCCACAGAGGCCGCTGGCATGGGCGCTGCGGGCGCCTTCCTGATTGCCCTGTCGCGCGGCAACCTCAATTTCTCGGCCACTGTGGAAGTTCTGATCGAAGCCGCCGAAACAGCTGCCACCCTGTTCGTCATCCTGATCGGGGCCTGGATATTTTCGAACTTCGTCAACCTCGCTGGCCTGCCCGAGGCGCTGAGCGGCTTTGTGCAGTCACAGGGTGTGTCCCCCATGGTGGTGATCTTTTTGATCCTCGTGGTCTACATCCTGCTGGGCTGCGTGTTTGAAAGCCTCTCGATGCTGCTGTTGACCGTTCCTATTTTCTTTCCAGTGGTGATGAGCCTTGGCTTTGATCCGGTCTGGTTTGGCATCGTGGTTGTGGTTGTCACGGAAATTAGCCTGATCACACCGCCAGTCGGGCTGAATGTGTTCGTCTTGAAGGGCGTGGTGAAGGATGTCTCAACCGGCACGATTTTCCGGGGCGTTACCCCATTTTGGGTGGTCGATATCCTCAGGCTGCTGATCATCGTTCTGCTGCCGGGTCTGGTACTGTTCTTGCCCAACTCCATGTGATTTTGGGCAAACTTCATGCCGTTCACGACCCCTATCGTGCGCTGTGGCAGCCGCAGGCTGAACGGCAACGCTGGTCACGGTTTTCAGCGAAACAAATGGACCCCGAACAGCAGCCCAAGGCCCCACCACAAACACAGAAATCCGCTTGGCCAATCTTACCAGAAATTATCGCGCAACCCTCTGGACACTGCAGCAGGTAGAGTCTAAACCCGCGCCACCCAAGGCGTAGTCCTTCCCGTGCCCGGGTAGCTCAGGGGTAGAGCAGTGGATTGAAAATCCTCGTGTCGGTGGTTCGATTCCGCCCCCGGGCACCACAAAAATCAACAAGTTAATCCCGCACGAACGAAAATTGTACAGGTGCATTTCTAATTTATGTGTAATCAGGCCGAATTTTTCGGCTTCAGCGTGCGGACCTGTTCATCCTGCGTGGTGTCCCTGCTTACATCCGATCAGATAATGGACCTGAGTTCATCGCAGAGGCTGTGAGGAACTGGATTGCAGCGGTCGGCGCCAGGACCGCGTACATCGAGC
>Ga0189289_10157_pt1 | contig 68625 bp, 69 predicted proteins | sample UW106minimetaG_FD_130313 | JGI IMG/M metagenome (GOLD analysis project Ga0189289, IMG submission 130313) | Marine microbial communities from the Costa Rica Dome - UW106 mini metaG | ecosystem: Environmental > Aquatic > Marine > Oceanic > Photic zone | place: Costa Rica: the Eastern Pacific...
ATCGTTGCGTACATCCTTTATTCCAACAATCTTGTGGAAGACGATTTCGTGCTCTCGAATGAGACGTTCTTCGATGTGTCCATGCCCAATGCGGAAGGCTTCATCGTGGATGACCGCCCCACCGCAGAGGCGCATTTCTGGACGGATGACCCCTGCATGTCGGATTGCAAGGACAGTGTCGACATCACCATGCGTGCCACCGTGCTGGACGTGACCCCTGAGGATGAAGCGACCGACCCAGAGCCTGTCGCGTTGGCAGCGCTCGAAAGCGACAGCGCCGAGGCTGGTGCCACTGGGGCTGGCGCGGCACTGGATCCCGCTTTGGTGGCGGCAGGCAAGAAAACATTTGGGAAGTGCAAATCCTGCCACCAGATCGGCGCGGGCGCAAAAAACCGCAGCGGGCCGCAGTTGAACAATGTGATTGGCCGCCAAATTGGCGGCGTCGAAGGGTTTAAGTACTCGGCTGCGATGGCGCAGGCTGGGGAGGGTGGTGTTGTCTGGACAGACGAGAGCATGTCTGCCTTCCTGGAAAAACCGAAGGCGTATATCAAAGGTACAAAGATGTCTTTTGCCGGTTTGAAGGATCCTGCAGATCGCACGGCCTTGGTGGCCTATCTCAAATCCATGGAGGAATAATCGGCCATGCAGCAGGGTGCATTCAAATCTATGGGAGTGGCCCTTGGCCTTGTCATGCTGGCGCAGTCTCTGCATGCAAGTGATGCATCGGTTGTTTCCGACTGGAGCGTCGCGGAAGATATCCTCGCGATTGAAGGGGATCGGGAGTACGGGGCCTATCTGTCCAGCGAGTGCACGACGTGCCATCAAACCGAGACCAGCACAGAGATCCCTGCCATTGCCTATTGGCCGCGCGAGGATTTCGTGACGGCGCTCCACGCGTACAAAGACAAGGTGCGGCCAAATCCCGTCATGCAAATGATCGCGGGACGGCTCAGCGCCGAAGAGATCGCAGCTCTGGCGGCCTATTTCGAAAACCCTGAATAAAAAAAACAACGAAGGAAACGAAAGGGCATGCTAGGCTGACGTAAGGGCAATCTGGCTGCAAGACCGGAAGCCCTCCCAATCCCCCGCGCGAAAGTGCGGGAGGCCAATAGGAACGGAGGATACCCAATGAAACTAAATCGTCGTAACTTCCTCGGTACATCGGCCGCTGTAGCCACCTCGCTGTCTGCGCCGATGGTCATGGCCGGTGGTCATGGCAAACCCCGCCTGGTTGTTGTGGGTGGTGGGGCAGGGGGCGCAACCGCCGCCCGCTACGCCGCCAAAGACAGCAAAGGCGCGATCGACGTAACTCTGATCGAACCTACCCGCCAGTATTACACCTGTTTCTTCTCAAACCTGTATCTCGGCGGCTTCCGTGACATGGACAGCCTCGGACATAGCTATGGCACGCTGGCCTCGGATTACGGCATCAATGTCGTCCATGACTGGGCCACCGGCGTGGACCGTGACGCCAAGACCGTGGCCCTCGCCGGTGGGGGCGCAGTCCCCTATGACAAGCTCATTCTCAGCCCCGGCATCGACTTCATCGATGGCTCTGTGGCCGGCTGGGATCTGTCGGCACAGAATGTGATGCCCCATGCCTACAAGGGCGGCTCACAGACCGAGTTGCTGAAAGCACAGTTGATGGCCATGCCCGAAGGCGGCGTCTTTGTGATGGTGGCCCCGCCCAATCCCTATCGGTGCCCGCCTGGACCCTATGAACGGGTGTCCATGATTGCGCATATGCTCAAGGGGACTAATCCAACGGCCAAGATCATCGTCGCCGATCCCAAGCCGAAATTCTCCAAGCAGGGTTTGTTTGAGGAAGGCTGGGCAAACCACTATGACGGCATGATCGAGCATCTTGGGCCAGATTTTGGCGGGGATGATGTGTCGGTGAACCCGGCGGACATGACCGTCAACATTGGCGGGGAAGCGGTGCAGGCGGATGTGGTCAATGTGATCCCCGCGATGAAAGCGGGGCGCATTGCAGAGCTTGCAGGCGTCACCGACGGAAACTGGGCCCCTGTCAACGCGGTGGATATGTCGAGCAAGGCGGACCCGGATATCCACGTGCTGGGAGATGCCTCTTCGCAGGGTGATATGCCGAAATCTGGCTTCTCGGCCAACAGCCAGGCGAAAGTCTGTGCCAATGCCGTGCGCGGTGCCCTGACGGGCTCCCAAGTCTTCCCGGCGCGCTTCTCCAACACCTGCTGGTCACTGATTGACACGGATGATGGAGTGAAAGTGGGCGCAACCTACGAGGCGACAGACGAAAAGATCGCCAAGGTGGATGGCTTCATTTCCAAAACCGGCGAAAGCGCAGACCTACGCAAAGCCACCTATGAGGAAAGCCTCGGCTGGTACGCGGGCATCACCTCTGACATGTTTGGCTGAACACGGTTCCGGGCGGGGAGCCGCCCGGAGAGACAATCAAGCGCGGCGGGGCCTTGGCTTGGATCAAGGCCCCGCTTCTTTGTGACGGCCAAAGGGGCAAAGCGAGGGGGGCATCCTGCCATGAGTATCCGGGCATCAAAGCTGTGCGCGTTGCTTTTTGTGACTGGCGTGGTTGCCGCCACGGCTGTGCGGGCAGAAGAACGGGCGCGTCTGGTGTATTACGATGGCACCTTCGAGGATGCGACCTTCGCGGTTGAGAGCGCGCTTCTGGATGCGGGCCTTGTGATTGATCATGTCTCCCACACAGGCGATATGCTCGCGCGGACGCGGGCCGATATGGGCTCTGACGTGGTGCTTTTTGACGGGGCTGACGTGTTTCTCTTCTGCTCCGCGGCGATCAGCCGGCAAGTGATGGAAGCTGATCCGATGAACGTGGTGCATTGCCCATATTCCATCTTTGTGATCGATCGAGGCGGCGTTGTTCAGATCGGTCATCCGCTTTACCGGGCGGACAGCATGGACCCCGTTGAAACGCTGTTGTCCGATTTGGTCGACGAGGCGGCTGCTTTTTGAACCCTATGCTCCCAGCGCCTCAGCCGATCACCTGAGAGCCCGCCGCCGCCAATAATCGCAGCTGTGCAAGACTGTGGTCTCTGATGGGCGCCTCTATTCCCACTCCATCTCTGCATAGACGTGGCCCGCGTTGCGCGTGGCCAACTGCTCGAAGGTATCAAGATGCGCATAGGGCGTCTGATCCACATAGTAGGCCTCTTCGAGCGTGCCCCCTGCATCCAGCACGGCGCCCACTTTCTCTCGCAGGTACACCAGGTAGTCATGGGTGTAGCGCCGCACTTGCGCCATGTTGGTTGGATGGCCATGCCCGGGAATGACATAGGTGGCATTCAACCCTTCGAACGCATTCACCCATGTGTCCAGCCAGTCCAGCGTGAGCGTATCCTGAAAGATCGGCAGCATGCGCTCGTGAAAGGCCATATCGCCGGCAATCACAATGGACTGCTCCGGCAACCAGACCTGAATATCCCCCGGCGAATGGGCTGGCCCAAGATGCAGGACTTCGATGGTGAAGTTGCCCATGGAGGCATCATAGCTGTCTTCGAATGTCAGGGTGGGGGCGACAACGCGCGTCTCGCCCGCCTTGTCCCGATTGTAGCGCCGCATGCCTTGCAGGATGAAATCCCCGTTCTCTGCAATTTCATCGGCCGCATCCACATGGCCCAGGATTGGAACGCCAAGATCCGCCCAGTAGGAATTGCCCAGCATGGCATGGCCCTGGCCATTCTCGATGATCACCAGTTTGACGGGCTCGTCGGTGATGGCCTTGATCTCTGCGTGCAGGGCCTGGGCCAAAAGCTCTGTCGCGCCACTGTTGACAACCACCACGCCATCGCCCGTGACGATGAAGCTGAGGTTGTTGTTGTGTCCGCTGTTCTCATAGGTTGGGGGAGCAGTGGCACCGATCGCGGAAAACACGCCCGGGATCACCTCCACCGGTTTTGCGTATAAGGTGTTGCCCGGGTACTGGTCCGGAATGTCCTCGCTGGCGGATGCTGCCAAGGGGCTGAGTGTGGTAACGGCGAACGCTGCCAGAGACGCGAATAGAAATTTCATGGGCTCCTCCTTGGCGTGCATGATGACATGCAAAAATATGCATATGACTGCGTCGCCCTGACGCAGCCCGTACCAACGCCATCAGAAGGGCTCAGTAGCCTGTCATCTCGAGATAGCCGCGGCCGTCATGGCTGCCTGTCACGGTGACCGGCCCCTCCCAGTAGGGCACCGACAGGGCCATCCAGGCATCACGGTTGACCGCCTCGATCGTCACATCCACGCCTTCCGCGGGCAATTCCACCCGCCACGTGGTGGGCAGGGTGCGCTTGGCAACGGTGTGGGTCTCCTGCGGGGTCAGCGTGATGTCTGTGTCAGTCAGCGCGCGGGCGCTGCCATCGGCTGTGATCCAGGTGCCAAAGGTGTATGATCCTGCGCCGTCGCGCACCCGCGCTGCCATGACCTTATGGCCGCCTGATAGGTGAAGGGACACCCAATCCCATCCTGTTTGATCGCCTTCCAGAGGCTGGGAGGACCACTCCCGGTCGAGCCAGGCTTGCCCGGTCACGTCCACGCTGCGGTCTGGTAGGTGCAGTGTGCCGCTGACCGTGTAGAACGGCTGTGAATAGTAATGGCTGGCCTGGCCGCCTTCGGATTTGATCGAGTAGCCCGCTTCGCCATGGGCAATGAGCGGGCCATCGGCTGTGAGCGTCAGGTCATAGGCCGCGCGCTCTGCGCCGGCGCGCAGAGTGAGCGCAGAAATGCCGGGGCTGCCTTCGGGCGCCGTCATCTGCCATTCGTCGATCCAGGCGGAAAAGGGGTCAGCGACAACATCTGCCTGCCCGGTTGCGTCCCGTGCGAACCGCTCCATTGGAAAATGTTCCTGCGGGGTGGTGATCGCCGCATGGCCCAGCCAAAGCTGCGGCGAGCGCCAACTGCTGCCGCGCTCGGGGGCAATGGCCGATCGAAACAGCGTCCATTGCACCCCGTAATCTGTGCCCTCCGCGTCGCTCAGATTGGCCGTCAGATACCACCATTCGATCCGAAACGCGGGATGGGCGCCATGATCTTCGGGAAAGCTGAGGGCTCTGGGTTCGGGCAGGGCAAACCCTTCTGCCGCGCTGCCGAGGCCAGCAAAGCCCTGTGCCTTCGGGGATGCGGGCCAGGCGGCCAGAACAGCCAAAAGTGCTGCCCCGCAGATCATTGGGCGCAAAACTCTCCAGAGTGGCTTAGCGTTCATTGGCAAACACCCTCAAAAAGTCAGCCGGGCTGCGGCGGGCAAGGCGTCTGGCGGGCAAGACGGCTGCCAGCAACGCGGCCAGCAACGCAGCCAACCCGAGCCAAACCCATTGGCTCGGAAACAGGAACATTGGCAAGCGCCAGCCAAAGGCTTCGACATTGACAACGGCCAGCAGGCTCCAGGCCAGAGCAAGCCCAACGGGCAGGGCCAGCACATAGGTTAGCCCGGCCAACAACACGGCGCGCAAAAGCTCGAGCCGGGCCAGGGCTGCCCTGGGCTTGCCCAGAGCCCAGACAGGGGCAAGCTGGGGCAGGCGCAAGGCGGCCAGCGTTGTCAGCGAGGTGAATATGGCAAAGCCTGCCACCGCAAGGGTGAGCACATTGAGCGCTGCCGTTACCGCGAAAGTCTGTTCGAAAATCGCCAGTGAAAAGGCCTTTATGCCGGCCTGATCGGTGATTTGGCCTTGGCTCAGGCCAAGGTCTTGCAATTGGCTGCGGGCGCTTTCGGTGTCCGGTGCGATCAGACCAAAACGCAGTCTTGGCAGACCAGAGAAACGGCTTTCCAGCTCAGGCAATGCAACGATGGCCTGAGCCTTAGGGTTGCCGTAATCCGAATAGACACCTGCGATGGGAACACGCCAGCCGGGGGCCAGGGTGATCTCTTGGCCGGGCCAAAGCGCTGCAGAGCGCGCCAGTTGCTCGTTGATCAGCACGGCGCCTGCGTCATGGAGCGCATCCCAGGGTTCCGCTGTGGCCGCGATAAGGGGCCAACTGTCCCGGTATAGGGGATCATCCTTGACGCCAAAGATGTCGCCCGGGCGACCGGACAGGGTTTGCTCCGCTGAGACAAGGGGCAGCAGTCGCAATCGAGACGCTTGCGCCCAGTCGGTAATGGCCGCGCCCTGTTCCTCACTGCGGGCGGAAATATAGAGATCCGCTGCCAGCCGCTGGTCGAGCCAGCCCGTGAAGGTGAGGCGAAAGCTGCTGACCATAGTGCCCACCCCTATATTGGTGGCGAGCGCCAGCATGAGCGCCATCAGCGCCATGGACAGGCCCCGAAGCTGTTGCTGCGCGTCCGCCCAAAACCATGCGCCAAGAACAGAGCGCGCCTGACTGCGGCCCAAGCGAAGTACCAGTGCCAGCGAGAGGGGCAGCATCAGGGCCGCCCCCAAAAGCAAACCGCCGAGCAGGGTGAAGCCCGCGACCAGCCCGTCAAGCGCCCATGCGGCGACGACGCCCAGCCCCAACAGGAAAAGCCCGAATGCGGCTTGCATCCACAAGGCCCGCTCTGACACGCGTGACCAGGCCCGGGGCCGCGCGGAGGCCAGCAGCGGCATGCGGGCCAAAGCCCATAGCCCCGTGGCTGCGGCTGTGCCTGTTCCCAGCACAGCCATGGCCATGCCCGAAAGCGCCCAAACCGGACGAAACAGAAGCCCGTCCCCCACAGCTGCACCGTAGAGCCCGCGCAGCGTGGCCGCCACATCGGGCAGAAGGGCGGCGGCCAGAAGATATCCCAAAAGTATCCCTGCGCCGCCGGCGATCAGAGCAAGGCATAGCAGTTCAACCAACAGGGCAATCATGACCGTGCGCAAGGGCACACCAAGGGCGCGCAAAGTCCGAACCGTTGCGCGGCGCTGCTCGAAGGCAAGGCCGATGCCCGCATGGACGATGAACAGGCCAACGGCGAAACTCAGCAAGCCAAAAGCCGTGAGGTTGAGGTGGAAACTGTCGGTCAGGCGGGTGGCGTCCACGCGCCCCGTCCCCGCTTGCAGGACGAGGTCCGGAGCAATCTGTTCCAGCGGCGTCTGGAACCGGGGCTGTTGGGGATGCAGGGAAAGGCGAACCAGCTCTGCATCGGGCAGGGCCGCAACCGTGGAGATGTCCGTTACGATCTCGCGCGGCGGTAGCCCGGGGGTTGGATCGAGGGGGGGCAGCAGGCTCTCAGCGGGCAGTTGGGCGACAAGCTCAGGCGCCGCAAAGCCGCGTCCGGGGGCTGTCATGACGCTGGCTGGATAACTGGCAAGCTGCTGCGCCATAACCGGGGGCAGGGTCCCCGGTGCTGCGGTAAAGGGATCGAGACCGGTCACGCGCAACCGCAAATTTCCAACGACGACGTGCGCCTCCATCACCGGGCTGACCCGCCAACCGGCCCTCCTAAGCTGGGCAAAGCTGTCCATCGGAATGGCGCCGCCATCTGCGCGGGCGAGGAAGGTTTGCTCGGTGCCGCCGAGTTGTTGCGCGGCGCGGACGTAGTCAGAGCGGGCCTGGCCATTGATGGCCTGAACGGCTGACCAGAGCGCGGTTGCCAGGGTGAGGCCCGCCAGAAGGGCCAGCAACTGCCCGCGATGACGCCGCCAGTAGGAGGTCAGCGCGCGCAGGGTGAGCAAGATCATGAGGCAGCTCCGACTGCATCGGAGGGGGCGCTTAACCGGCCCCGAGACAGGTGCACGCGCCTGTCCATCTGGGCGGCAACGGCGGCGGAGTGGGTGACGATCAGCAATGTCGTTCCGGTTTCCCGGACAAGGGACAACATCAAATCCAGCACCCGTGCCGCGCTGTCTTCATCCAGGTTGCCCGTGGGTTCATCGGCCATCAAAACGGGGGGGCGCGAGGCAAGCGCGCGTCCGATTGCCACCCGCTGTTGTTGTCCCCCCGACAGCTCCTCTGGGTAGCGCGACAAGAGATCCGACAGTCCAAGCCGTTCGGCCAGGGTGCTAGCCCAGTCCGCATCGTAGCGGCCATTCAGACGGGCCTGGAAGGCCAGATTAGCCCCGACATCAAGCGACGGGATCAAGTTAAACTGCTGGAACACGAGGCCGATGCTATCCCGGCGCAGCGCGGCGCGGCCCGCTTCATCCAAGGCTCCGACGTCCTGGCCCGCGATGGTCACGATGCCCGTATCGGCCGCTTCAAGCCCGCCCAGAATGTGCAGCAATGTCGATTTTCCGGATCCGCTTTCCCCGGTCAGGGCAACAGTTTCCCCGCCAGACACCGCAAGAGACAGCCCCTGAAGCACCGGCACCGCGCGCGGGGTGCCGGGATAGGTTTTCGTGATGTCGCGTGCGTCAATCATGGCCCCTCCCGCAGGGTCTGTGTCAGAGCCTAGCCCTGTTCACGGTCGCGGAAAGTGCGTCAGTCCCGCACTCCGGCAAAGCGTTCGGCCCAGGCATCACGCTCGTCATCCGTGATCTTGGCGAAAAGCACCTCTGGCACGGTGAAAGCGTGCCCCGCGGGCAGGGCATGCAGTGCCTCAGATACACCATCGGGCCAAACGGTGTTTTCGGCCCCCATGGCTTCTAGCATGCGCTGGGAGGTGTTCGGGATGAACGGGGCCGACAAAACCGCATAGAGCGGGATCAGGTTTAGCGCTAGTCGGGTATCGGCGGCGGCGGTTTCGGGATCCGTCTTGAAGCTGGACCACGGCGCGGCTGATTGAAGGAATTCGTTGCCCGCAACCCAGATCGCGCGCAGTTCGGCCGCGGATTTGCGCACATCCATCGCATCCATATGGCTTTCATAGGCCCGCACGCGTGTTTCCAATTCGGCGATCAACGCGGCGCCGGCCTCTGTCAATGCGCCACCTTCCGGAACCGCCTCACCAAACTTGGAGCGACAGAACTTGGTAATGCGGCTGACGAAATTGCCAAGAACATCGGCGAGGTCCTTGTTCACGCCAGCCTGGAATTGCTCCCAGGTAAACTCGGCGTCAGAGCTTTCTGGAGCGTTCGACAGAAGCCACCAGCGCCAATAGTCGGCGGGTAGAATTTCAAGCGCCTGATCCATGAACACGCCGCGCCCGCGCGACGTGGAGAATTGTCCGCCATCATAGTTCAGGTAGTTGAAGGACTTGATGTAATCGACCAGTTTCCAAGGCTCGCCCGAGCCGAGGATGGTAGAGGGGAAGCTGAGCGTGTGGAACGGCACGTTGTCCTTGCCCATGAATTGCACGTAGCGCACATCCTGCGCACCTTTGTCCGTGCGCCACCAGCGTGCCCAGTCGGCCCCCTTGCCCGCGTCCACCCATTCCTGAGCACAGGCGATATACTCGATCGGTGCATCAAACCAGACGTAGAAGACCTTGCCTTCCATGCCTGGCCAGGGCGCGCCACCCTTTGCAACGGGCACACCCCAATCGAGATCGCGGGTGATCCCGCGATCCTGCAGACCGTCGCCGTCATGCAGCCATTTCTTGGCGATGGATGTGGTCAGCACGGGCCAGTCCGTCTTGCTGTCGATCCAGGCATCCAGTTGGTCTTTCATGGCGGACTGGCGCAGGAAGAGGTGCTTGGTTTCGCGCATTTCCAGATCGGTCGAACCGGAGATGGTCGAGCGTGGGTTGATCAGGTCGACAGGGTCAAGTTGTTTGGTGCAGTTGTCGCATTGGTCGCCGCGGGCGTCTTCAAAGCCGCAATTGGGGCAGGTGCCCTCGATATAGCGGTCGGGTAGGAAGCGCCCGTCCGCCTTCGAATACATCTGGGTCTGAGACACTTCGCGGATCAGGCCCGCCTGGTCGAGACGGTCTGCGAAATGTTGGGTGAGGGCCTTGTTCTGGCTGCTGGAGGAGCGCCCGAAGTGATCGAAGGACAGGCCGAAGCCCCGGCCTAGCTCATCCTGAACGGCCCACATCTCCGCGCAGTATTCGGCAACGGGCTTGCCTGCTTTGGCGGCGGCCAGTTCCGCCGGTGTGCCGTGCTCGTCAGTTGCGCACAGGAACAGAACTTCATGGCCCCGGCCACGCATGTAACGCGCATAGAGGTCTGCAGGCAGCTGTGATCCCACCAGATTGCCCAAGTGTTTGATCCCGTTGATATACGGAATGGCTGATGTGATCAGAATGCGCGGTTTGTCGCCCGACATGTGCTGTCTCCGGATGTGCTGTGGGCCGCTCATAGCAATGAAGCCGGGGCAGTACCAGACGCTGTTGCATGCGCGATGCGTCTTGTTCTGGACTGGATGCAGTGCGAAGCGCCTATGTGGCAGGCATGTGGTGTGCGGATGTGGGGGCGCGACGGTGGATGTTGGTGTGACATCCTCGGTACGCGCTTGCTGCTAGAGGGGCTGCATATGGGCCGGTGGTGTGGCCCGTTTTGGAGCCCGTGTTTGGGGCTGCATGCTGGGCACCAGCCGGATTCGACCATCCGCATCCCGGCTTTCGGTGAGATCCCAATGGGCTGGGGGCGCCGTGCGCGCCCGCAGGCGTGCGAGGTGCCAGTTGCTGCCTCCCTCTACCTGCCGCACATCCCCGTCGGGCTGGTCAGGGCCGTGCCGGGCGTCCAGTTGCCAGCGGCTTTCAACGCCCGGCGCGCCGCCACTGTCGGGGGTGAGTATGAGGCCGATGGGCAGAGTTTTGCCCTCTTTCCCACCTGTTTCTGCGGCCAGATGCAGGCGGCGGATCGCAGTGAGGCCGGGCAGGGCAGGAAGCGTGCAGACAACCAACATGACAGCGCCGGCGCGCAGAGCTTCCTCCATGCACCACAGCAGGTCTTCTGCCCGATCTGGTTGGCACAGGATCAACCGGCCCGGATCGATGTGCTGGCACATGCCTGCGCCGTGCAGCCGGTCCGTTTCCCAGCCGGGGGCAATCCAGATCACAGGCCCCTGAGTGCAGGCGGCCACTTGTGTGGCCAGGGTTTGGCGGGCGGTGCCGCACAATTCATGCACGCGGCCACGGGCCAGTGTCATCTGGCCTGCAAGCACTTCGAGCTGCGGCCGTGCGGGGCGCTGATGGCGGGTCAGAAGGGGATGCTCCATGTCGACACACTATATTGTTCCTGGTTTGTTCTCAAGTGTGCGGGCTCGAAATTTGGCCCATGCCTTGTTCTCGGCGTTTGGCAAGCTAGTGTGCCGCTGCGCGAGGATGCCGTCTGCATCCGACACGCCCTTGTACGGCCAATGAAAGGATCCCGCCCATGCCCATGACGACCAGCCCCCTCGGTGCATCCGATCTCATGGTCACGCCCCTTTGCCTCGGCACCATGACTTTTGGCACCCAGACGTCCGAGGCGGATGGCCATTCACAGCTGGACCGGGCACTGGACGCAGGCATCACCGTTCTGGACACCGCAGAGATGTATCCTGTGAACCCGATCAGCGCCGAGACTGTGGGCCGCACCGAAGAAATAATCGGAAATTGGATTGCGCGGGGGGGAAACCGCGATGGCTACGTGATCGCCACCAAGATGAGCGGTCAGAACGGGGGCTTTGTCCGGGAGGGGCGCGGGATCCATCCCGACACATTGGAGGATGGCCTGACCGGATCGCTCAAACGGCTTCAGGTCGACACGATTGATCTGTACCAGTTCCACTGGCCCAACCGCGGCTCTTATCACTTCCGCCAGAATTGGAGCTTTGACCCGTCGGGCGTGGACCGGGCAGAGGTTGAGGCCAACATGGTGGCCTGTCTCGAGTTTTTGAAATCTGCGCGGGCGGCGGGCAAAATCCGGCACTTCGGTCTGTCCAATGAAAGCGCCTGGGGTATGTCAGAATGGCTGCGCCTCGCCCGTGAGATTGGCGCACCCGAGCCGGTTGCGATTCAAAATGAATACTCCCTGATGTGCCGCCTGTTTGACACGGACCTTGCTGAGCTGTGCCTGCATGAGCAGGTGGGGTTGCTTGCGTTCTCACCTCTGGCGGCAGGTTTGCTGACCGGGAAATACCAGGATGGCGTCATGCCCGAAGGCTCGCGCCGGACCCTCAATGAAAGCCTTGGTGGCCGCTGGACAGAACGCGCGCAGCCGGCGGTTGCGGCCTATCTCAAGGTCGCGCAGGAGCATGGCGTTGATCCCACCCATATGGCACTTGCCTGGTGCGGAACGCGGCCTTTCATGGGCACGGCCATCTTCGGGGCAACTACGATGGCGCAGTTGGATCATATCCTTGCAGGGGCTGATCTCGTTTTGTCGGCCGAGGTGTTGGAAGCCCTTGACGCCATTCACCGAGAGCATCCCTTGCCCTATTGATGTGCAGGCTGCTGCGGATGGGCTTTCCCATCTCTATAGGGATGATTTTGCCAACGGGTTGCCGCTTGCCTTACAAATAGTTGGGTTTAGAGCTGGGGCCTGTCAGGGCCTTGTTTACACGCTGAGCGGCATCCCGTTCCGATCCCGTAATCACATTGATGGTTTCGCGAATTGGCCGCCTGCCGGACGTGCGCTTACTCGGCTGCAGTCTTTAGACTGGCCATAAGATGGTGGAACTTTTCGCCCTGCACGGCGACATGGGCGCGGATTGCTGTGGCAGCCTGCTGCGCATCGCCTGCCTCCAATGCGGAGACGATCTGCTCATGCTCCCGCATGGATTGCTTGAGACGCCCGCGTAGGCGCAATTGTGTGCGGCGAAAGGGCTGCAACCTGCGTTGCAGGCGAAGGCATTCCTGTTCCAGGAAACTGTTGCCGGCCTCGCGGTAAAGGATCGCGTGGAATTGCTCGTTTTCCCGGTAATATCTGTCCGTGTCGTTCTCTTCTACGGCTGCAGTGCAGCGCAGGTTGACGTCTTTCAGTTCCTGGATGGCGGCATCGGACATCCGGGAGGCTGCAAACCCGGCCGCGCTTGCCTCCAACTCAGCCATCACTTCGAACATCTCCATCAAGGCGATTGGACCGGGCTGACGCACAAAGACACCGCGCCGTGGCAGATGTTCGACAAGGCCAGATTGGGCGAGTCGCAGCAGCGCTTCGCGGACCGGCGTGCGCGATACTGAGAAACGCTCGGACAGTTGCACTTCGTCAAGGCGCGTACCATCGCGAAACGCACCTTCGAAAATCAGCTCTTCGATCTGGTTTGCAATGATGTCCGAGCGCTTTTGTTCCATGGCTGGAAGGGTAGCAGTTCGGGGTTTCGTGCGCAAGGATCACATTCTTGTATACAAAAAGTTGACTTAGTATGCAAAAGTTGCAATCAAATTCGCAGCCCGAAGGGAAATCGGGATTTAAGGGAGGAAAAAATGACACTGAAATTCACAGCTACGGTTGCCGCTGCAGCCATGTTTGCCGGAACGTTTTCCGCAAGTGCCACTGAACTACGCCTGTCGCATCAGTGGTCCACCGCAGATGTTCGCCATCAGGTCGCGCAGATGGTTGCCGATGATGTCGCGGCGGCTGGCGTCGATCTGGAGATTAAGATTTTCCCGTCAAAGTCCCTGTTCAAGCCGCGCGAGCAGTACAAGCCGCTCAGCCGTGGCCAGTTGGACATGACGGTGTTTCCGCTGAGCTACGCAGGGGGGCAGCAGCCAGCCTATAACCTCACCCTGATGCCCGGCCTCGTGAAAAATCACGATCATGCCGCGCGCTTGAACGAAAGTGAGTTCATGGGTGAGATTGAAGAGATCATGGCCGGTGACGATGTGATGGTGTTGGTGCATGGCTACCTCGCCGGAGGGTTTGTCGGCAAAGACAAGTGCATCACCGCGCCCGAAGACGTGCAGGGCCTGCAAACCCGCGCGGCAGGCAAGGCTTTCGAGCAGATGCTTGCGGGAGCCGGCGCATCGATTGCTTCGATGGCGTCTTCAGAAATCTATAACGCCATGCAGACCGGGGTTCTTACCGCGGCCAATACGTCTTCATCGTCCTTCGTGAGCTATCGCATCTATGAGCAGGTGGCCTGCTATACACCCGCCAGCGATTTCGCGCTTTGGTTCATGTACCAGCCGCTGATGATGAACAAATCCACCTTTGAAGGCCTGACAGAAGAGCAGCAGGCGGCCCTTTTGGCGGCGGCCGAAAAGGCAGAAGCGTTCTATCTTGCGGAGGCCAAGAAGCAGGATGCGGCATCCGCGCAGGTCTTTGCCGACAATGGGGTAGAAATCGCACAGATGAGCCAGGAAGAGTTTGACGCTTGGCGCGCCCTTGCCCAGGAGACCTCCTACAAGGCCTTTGTCGAGGATACCCCCGGCGGCCAAGCCCTTCTGGATCTTGCGCTCTCCGTAGAATGATCCCTGGTTCGGGGCGGCGCTTGTGTCGCCCCGAACGCACACGACCCGTTCACCAAATCAGGAGGCCGCCATGGCAGGCCAAAGCAGCGCCGCCGTTGCGAATGTCGGTACCAACCCATTCTTGCGCTTTGTCGCGGCCCTTTCGACGCTTGCCGGGTGGTGCTCGGCGGGCATGATCGTGACCGCCGTCTTTATCACCTGCCAGATGATTTTCATCCGCTTCGTCCTGAACGGCTCGACCGTTTGGCAAACCGAGGCCGTCATCTATCTTGTCGTCGCCGCAACGCTGATTGGCTTGCCCTATGTGCAGCGTCTGCGCGGCCATGTGAATGTGGATCTCATCCCCCTCGCATTGCCCATGGGGGCGCGCAGAATCCTGGCCTATGTGACGCTGTCTCTGTCGATCCTCATCGTGGGTGTGATGCTGGTCTATGGCTATGAGTATTGGCACTTCGCCTGGGAAAGGGGCTGGCGTTCAGACACGGTCTGGGGGGTCCGGTTGTGGATCCCATACCTGTCTATCCCGGTGGGCTTTGGCCTTTTGATGCTGCAACTGATCGCCGATCTGGTCGCCGTCATTCTCGGAATTGATAAGCCCTTTGGTTTGGAGGACGCCTGATGGATCCGCTTCTGCTGGGTGCGATTGTCGCGTTGGCGACGATCCTTGTTCTGTTTTCTGGCGTCTCTGTAGCGCTTGGATTGCTAATTGTTTCGGCGGGCTTTCTGATCGTCTTTGACGGGATGCGGTCGCTGGAGCTGATGCCTGAAATCCTGTTCGGCAAGCTTGATAATTTTGCGCTGCTGTCGATCCCGATGTTTATCATCATGGGGGCCTCGATTGCCTCAACACGGGCTGGGGCAGACCTCTATGAGGCGCTTGAGCGCTGGCTGACACGTGTGCCGGGCGGGCTTGTGATCTCAAACCTTGGTGCCTGCGCCCTGTTCTCGGCCATGTCCGGATCTTCTCCGGCTACCTGTGCGGCCATTGGCAAGATGGGCATCCCGGAGATGCGCAAGCGGGGCTATCCCGATGCCATCGCGTCTGGCTCGATCGCAGCGGGTGGAACGCTGGGCATTCTGATCCCGCCCTCAGTCACCATGATCGTGTACGGCATTGCCACAGAGACGTCGATCGGGCGTCTGTTCTTGGCGGGTGTCTTCCCGGGCCTGTTGCTGGTGGCCCTGTTCATGGCGTGGTCTCTTTACGCCACGTGGCGGTCTGGCGATGCAACGGTTCTGAGCGCAACAAGCTATACCTGGCGCGAAAAGTTTGAAATTCTGCCGCGCGTTCTGCCCTTCATCGCAATCATCATTGGCGTGCTTTACGCGATGTATGGCGGGGTCGCGACCCCCTCAGAGACGGCGGCGGTGGGCGCCCTCATGTGCCTGTTGATCGCGGTTGTGATCTACAAACTTTGGGATCCGCGCGATCTTTGGATCGTTCTGCGCGACAGCACCAAGGAAAGCGTGATGATCCTTTTCATCATCGCGGCGGCGGGCGTGTTCAGCTACATGCTGTCCTCGCTCTTCATCACGCAGGCCATCGCAGAATGGATCGGCACGCTCGATGTCAATCGCTGGGTGCTGATGTTCGCGGTCAATATCTTCCTGCTGATCGCGGGCTTCTTCCTGCCGCCGGTGGCGGTGATCCTGATGGCCGCTCCGATCTTGTTGCCGATCATCACGACCGCCGGGTTTGACCCGATCTGGTTTGCGGTCGTGCTGACAATCAACATGGAGATTGGCCTGATTTCTCCGCCTGTCGGCCTCAACCTCTATGTGATCAACGGCATTGCCCCGGACATTTCGCTGAAAACCATCCTGATGGGCTCGCTGCCCTTCGTGGCCTGTATGATCATCGCAATCGTGCTGCTATGTCTTTTCCCAGGCATCGCAACATGGCTGCCCGATGCAGTGATGGGGGCAATGCGGTGACGCTTTTTGCCGACATTCTTTCTGCGGTTTTCGAGCGTCGCATCCGGCGCGGGACGACGGAGCAGGCCAAGGATGGCAGGCCCCTTGAAGATATGGCGCTGGCCCTCGTTAAGACGACCGGTGAGACCTCGGGGCTGGCCTTAGCGCGGGAGATCCTCGCGCGCTACACTGATCTGAGCGATCCTGAAAAACTGGCCTTTTTCACCCATATTGCGCGCTCGATGAACATCGATCCTGAGGCTGTGCGCACGACGCTGGATGCCTATGAGCGCGATGCCAGCAAGGACAGCTACCGAGCCTTTGCCCAAGCTGCAGAGCCGCCACGACAGGAGTTGATCCGCCGCCTCAACATGGTGCCGGGTGCAACCGGCGCTTTGGTCAAGATGCGGGCTGATCTGCTGCGCCTGGGGCGCAAAGACCCTGAATTGCAGGCGCTTGACCTGGATTTTCGTCATCTCTTCGCAAGCTGGTTCAACCGTGGCTTTCTTGTCTTGCGCCCGATCAGTTGGAACAGCCCGGCGCTGATCCTTGAAAAGATCATTGCCTATGAGGCCGTGCATGCCATTGACAGCTGGGAGGATCTGCGGCGCAGGCTGGAGCCGCCGGATCGCCGGTGTTTTGCGTTTTTCCACCCCTCTATGCCCGATGAACCGTTGATCTTTGTCGAGGTGGCCCTCACCCAGGGGACCCCGTCTTCGGTGCAAGCGGTGCTGGCGGAGGGCCGTGCCGCGCTGCCAGCCGAACAGGCAGATACGGCTGTCTTCTACTCGATCTCGAACTGTCAGACCGGACTGGCGAGCATTTCCTTCGGCAATTCCCTGATCAAGCAGGTTGCCTCTGATCTGGCTGCCGAACTGGAAGGATTGGAGACGTTTGTCACGCTGTCACCAATTCCGGGATTGACGACATGGCTGCAGGACGCGGGCCTGAACTACAGCAGTGCGCATAGCGAAAACATGCGCGCGGCAGCTGCGCACTACCTGTTGAATGCGAAGGCCAGCAATGGGCTGCCCTATGATCCGGTGGCGCGGTTCCACCTTGGAAATGGCGCCATCGTTCATGCAGTGCATGCAAATGCGGATACGTCTGAAAAAGGGCGACAGCAGTCGGGCGGCGCAATGGTGAATTACCTTTACGATCTCGCGCAGGTCGAAGAGAACCACGAGAAATTCGTGACGACGTATGCGGTGCCTGCAACGCAGCCCGTAAAGGACTTGGCAGGCCCCGTTGCCCTGCCGGCAAACGATGAAAGATAGACCGATGCACAATCCTCTGTACGACAGCCTTTTCGGAGTTCATGCCGGAAAGAGCACACCGTTTCTGAGGCTGGCCGAAGGGGAGGTGATCACCCATGAAGCGTTTCTGGCGATGGCCGCCCGGATCGCCCATGTGTTGGTCCAGCATGGTGTGAGCCCGGGGGATCGGGTGGCAGTTCAGGTTGCGAAGTCGCCTCAGGCTTTGGCGCTCTATGCGGCCTGTGCCCAGGCAGGCGTGGTGTTTATCCCGCTCAACACGGCCTATACCGTGGAGGAACTGTCCTACTTCGTGGAAAACAGCGGGGCCTCGCTGATTGTCTGTGATCAGCGCAGCGCGGCTGATCTGACACCGCTGGCCGAGACTGTCGGGGCCCGGATCGAGACCCTGAACGCCGACGGAAGCGGCCAGTTGATGGCGGCGGCACAGGCGATGCCTTCGGAATTTGAAACGGTGGCACGCCGCGGCGACGATCTAGCGGCGTTTCTCTACACTTCGGGCACGACGGGGCGCTCCAAGGGGGCAATGCTGACGCAAGACAACCTGCTGTCCAATTGCAAGACGCTGACGCAGGCGTGGCGCTTTACCGAGACAGATGTGCTTTTGCACGCTTTGCCGATCTTTCACACGCACGGGCTCTTTGTGGCCACCAACATCATCCTGGCCTGCGGCGGCTCGATGTTTTTCATGCCAAAGTTCGATGTGGATGAGATTATTCGGTATCTCCCCGATGCCACCAGCATGATGGGCGTGCCCACGTTTTATACCCGCCTTTTGGGGGACGCGCGTTTTACGGCAGACCTGACGCGTCACATGCGCTTGTTCGTGTCTGGCTCAGCCCCGTTGCTGGCTGAAACCCATAACCAGTTTGAAGCGCGCACCGGGCATCGTATTCTGGAGCGCTACGGCATGACCGAAACCAACATGAACACTTCCAACCCATACGATGGTGCGCGCAAGGCTGGCACGGTTGGGTTGCCGCTGCCTGATGTCGAGTTGAAGATCACCGATGCCAGCACGGGAGAGATGCTGCCGCAAGGGGAGGTGGGCCAGATCGAAGTCCGCGGGCCCAATGTGTTTAAAGGCTACTGGCAAATGCCCGAGAAAACTGCCGCCGAATTGCGGGAGGATGGGTTTTTCATCACCGGCGATCTCGGGCTGGTGGATGAAGACGGCTATGTTCATATCGTCGGCCGAAACAAGGACCTGATCATTTCCGGCGGCTATAATATCTACCCCAAGGAGATCGAGTTGGTGCTCGATGAACAGCCCGGTGTTCTGGAAAGCGCTGTCATTGGTGTGCCCCATGCGGATTTTGGTGAAACTGTGCTTGGGCTCATCGTTCCCAGTAAAGACCAAACGCCCGATCTTGAGCAGATCAAAGCGGCAACCAAGGCGTCTTTGGCACGCTTCAAGCATCCGCGCGAACTGATCGTTGTGGATGAACTGCCGCGCAATACGATGGGCAAAGTACAGAAAAACGTGCTCAGGGAAGCCTATAAGGGCCTGTTCGTGCCGGCCTAATCCGCACGCGATTTCCGCGTTTGCCTGACATTTTTTGGTTGTTCTGGCACCGCCCGCCCATCATAGGGGGCAGGATGTTAGAGCCATGGATTGCCTTCACGCTTGCAGCCGCGCTGCTGCAATCGATCCGTTTCATGCTGCAGAAACGGCTCAGCGATACCGGTTTGTCTGCGGTTGGGGCAACCTTTGCGCGGTTCGCCTTTGCTGCGCCCGTTGCCGGTCTGGCTTTGCTGGCATGGTTGACGCTTGAGGGCAGGGGACTGCCCAGCCTGTCTGGCACATTTTGGGCCTATGCCGTCATGGCCGGTTCTTCCCAAATTCTGGCCACCATTTGCGTGGTTGCCCTTTTCAAGCAGCGCAATTTTGCGGTCGGGATCACATTCAAGAAATCAGAAGTTCTGCAAACGGCCTTCCTTGGTCTCGTCATGTTGGGGGATGCAATTTCGCAGGCCGGTGGCATTGCTCTGGCGATTGGAGTGATTGCTCTGCTGATCCTGTCGGAAAGCGGCGACGGCGCGACGGGCGAGGCAGAAAGCAGTTGGCTTGCCCGCTTTGCAACGCGTTCCGCCGGCTTGGGCCTTCTGTCGGGTGCACTGTTTGCCATGTCGGCCGTGGGGGTGCGGGGCGCAACCTTGCAGGTTCTGGATGTCTCTACCGGGCTGCGCGCTCTGGTGACCCTGTCGATGGTCACGGCCATGCAGGCCAGCGCCATGCTGCTTTGGTTTCTTTGGCGGGATCGGCAACAGCCAGTTAAAGTGCTGCGGGCCTGGCGTGCGGTTGCCCTGACGGGAGCGGCCAGTCTTGGCGGATCATTTTGCTGGTTCGCTGCCTTTTCCTTGCAGACCGCAGCTTATGTCTATGCGCTGGGTCAGGTGGAAATACTGTTCTCTATGGTGATTGGGGCGCTCATTTTGAAAGAACGCCTGCGCCGCCAAGAAGTGCTGGGCATCGTGCTGCTGATGATTTCGATCGTTGTCTTGGTCCTGTATGGCTAGGCACGTTTAGCGCAGCCGCCGCACGGAAGAAATCGGGTCATCGTTTTCGACAAAAGGCACGCTTTGGGGCGCGTCACCGGACAAGATCAGCGGTCCCAGTTCGGCCAGCACCACTTCCGTAATAAAGGGCAGGTCAAAGCTGCGGGCACGGGACAGAGGCACCCATTGCAGATGAGACAGTTCATCGCTGGCCCGGGAGAAGTCATCGAGATCCCCCACCAAAGCCGAGGCTGGCGCCAGAAGGAAACGGGCATCAAACCGACGGGGCCGCCCCGGTGGCGTGATGGCACGGAAGACATAGCGCAGCGCGGCTGCATCGGGCGCGTGCCCGGTCTCGGCAAAGCCTTCCCAATCTGCATTGGGTGCGTCCCAGCGCTGGGGGCGCCCGAGGATCAGCCCGGTCTCTTCCCAAACCTCGCGAATTGCGGCCACGAGGCACGCAACAGGCATATGCGCGGGGGCATCGATGGACAGTCTGCGCATACTGTCCGGATCAGCGGGCGCAGCTAGGGTAACTTGCGCATCTGTTGCATCCACAGCGCCGCCGGGAAATACGAACTTGTTGGGCATGAAGGCCGCCTTGGCGCCGCGCTGGCCCATCAGCACCTCTGGGCCCTCAGGGCCCGAGCGGTGCACGATAACCGTTGCAGCGTCCCGGATACGGGTCTTATCAATCGGGTGTGCGGTGCTGGCCTGTTGTGTCATTGCTGTCCTCCGCGATCGGAGGCCATGCCTCCTGTCCGCTCTGATCCGTTGCAAACCCATGCATGCGTTTAGACCACTGGATCGCGACCAGTGCGCCTTTCACACGGGGCAACATGTAGAGCGCCAACGCCGCGCAGGCTACTGTCAGAACACTTGCCATGACCAGAGGATCCGGCCGCAAAGACACGAAATAGATATGCATGACGGGGGCCATGAGATGGCCAACGATCAGAATCGTAATGTAGGCGGGCCCGTCATCCGCCCGGTGGTGGTGGAATTCCTGACCGCAGGCCGGGCAGGCCTCGCTGGTTTTCAGGTAGCCCTCAAACAAGGTGTTTGCACCACAGCTTGGACACCGACGTTTCCACCCGCGTCGCAGCGCGGGCCAAAGCGGACGCTCGTCCTCTACATGTGCAGTGGCTACATTTGTCTGTGTGTCCAAGGCTTGCTCCCCGAAGGTAGTGTGCTGAGCCGAGTGATCTGCCACCCGCTTCGCTAGGGGAGTTAGTTGCCCTTGCGCGTATTTGCGATGGTCCAAACTGTCATGCGGCGCCGTGTCGCCATTAGGTTGTGTGGCGCATTGACAGGACTGCTCTTCCCTGTGCCAAAATTTTTTTTGACGGAGTTGCGACGGAAATCCAAACCGTCGCCGTTTTACCTGCATCGAACAGACGGACACAGCGTCCCGAAAACCTGATCGAGCAGATTGAAACGAAAGGAAGCAAGAATGGAAACCAAGACACATACCGCACGCATCGCCCTGCTTGCTGGCCTGATCGGCCTCGGTGCCGTCGCCGCCGTCAGCGTGCAGGCCCGCGAAGGGACGCAAGACACTGCCAGCTTTGCTGAATTCGACCTCGACGGAAATGGTGAGGTCACGCAGGCCGAGATGGACGAAGTGCGCGCCATCAAGGCGGCAGAGCGTTTCGCGGCAGCCGATGCTGATGGCAATGGCGAGTTGACCAGCGAAGAGATGCTGGCCGCAGCCCAGGCCCGCATGGGCGAGCGCATGGAGCGCCGGATTGCGCGGCAGTTCGAGCGTCTTGATGCAGATGAGTCCGGCGCCCTGTCCGCAGAAGAACTCGAGGCCGGGCGTGGGAAGGGCCGTCGCTTTGATCCCGCAAGGATCTTTGAGCGCATGGATGCCAATGACGACGGTGTTCTTGATGCCGAAGAGTTCGCCTCAGCCCAGGAACGCATGGAAGAGCGTCGCGGTGGAAAAGGCGAAGGCAAGGGCCGTAAGGGTGGCCAGCGCGACTAATCGGTTCTGTCAGGGGAGCAGGTGCCCGCGTGCGCCGTTTCCCCGGACTGCTCAAGGGTCTGCCGGATTGCCATGCAAAGGCAGACCCGCTACCGAACTAGGAACGCCCCGGATTGGCGGGGTATGAGCCGGGATGCCTCTGGACAGGATGGATCATCTTTCCGACGACGCACTGCTTGCAGCGTATGCTGCAGGTGATCAGGCGGCAGCAAGGACCCTTACGCTGCGGCTCACGCCGCGCGTTTTTGCCCATGCAATGCGTCTGCTGGGGGATCGGGCAGAGGCGGAGGACGTGACGCAGGACGCTCTGATGCGGCTTTGGAAAGTTGCGCCGAACTGGCAGGCAGGCTCTGCCAAACCCTCCACATGGCTGTTTACTGTCACGGCCAATCTATGCACGGACCGGCTGCGCCGGAAAGGACGGCAGGGCGTGGACATTGACGCCATCCCCGAGCCCGAAGATGACGCGCCAAGGGCGGAGCATGTTTTGCAAGAACAGGCGCGGATTGCAGCTTTGGAAAGCGCCCTTCAAAGCCTGCCCGATGGGCAGCGACAGGCGGTTGTCCTGCGTCACATAGAAGGCCTTGGCAATCCCGAGATTGCCGAAATTATGGACATCAGCGTGCGTGCGGTAGAAAGTCTGACTGCGCGCGGCAAGCGGGCACTGGCCGCTGCGCTTGCCGAGAAACGCGAAGCTTTGGGATATGATCATGACGGATAAGCGAAAGCATAAACCGACGCCCGATGGGCCGGGCGATCTGTCAAATCCATCCGCTCAGGCGCTGGACGTGGATCTGGACATCTTTTTTGATGCCGCGCGCAGCGCCCAGCCCGAGCCGTCACCGGAGTTGATGGCGCGCGTACTTGATGATGCGCTCGCGATGCAACCGCCCGCGCAGCCGCTGGCTGCGCGTCCGGCGCCTTCTGTGCCGACAAGAAGCTGGTTAGGTACGCTTCTCGACACGCTTGGCGGTTGGCCCGCTGCGGCGTCTCTTGCGACGGCCACGCTGGCGGGCGTCTGGATCGGTATCAGTCCGCCCGATGCGGTCAGCGCCGTGACAGCGCAACTGGGCCTTGCCGCGGAAGCCGCAATCGCTCTGCCCGATGGGGAAGAGCTGATCACAACCTATCTTGATGAGGGCTGAACATGGCTGATCCTGTCGAACCGGTTGCCCAGCCGCCGCGCCCATTGCAGCGTTTGCGCTTGCTGCTGATTGCAAGCCTTGCGTTGAACCTGCTGGTGCTTGGGGTGGTTGTTGGCTCATTCCTGAATGAAGATCGCCGCAAGGGGCCGGACAGATCGATCCGTCAACTCGGCGTCGGGCCTTTTGAAAGAGCGCTTACGGCCGACGATCTTGCATCTCTTGGCCCTGACCTGCGCGCGCGTCGCCCGGGTCTGCGCGCAAGCAGTCGCAACCTGCGCGGTAGTTTGGTGGAGGCCACAGAAGCCTTGCGTTCCGTACCTTTTGATCCGGCGCGCTTTGAGGCGGCCTTGCAGCAGCATGTTTTAGCCGTCGCGGGCATTCAGAAGCAGGGCTTTGAAATCCTGTCGATGCATGTGGCGAGAATGAGCGATGCGGAACGGGCCGCCTTTGCAGACCGGATCGTTGCGAACATGAAAGCACGCAAGGGGCCGCGTGCTCCGCGCGATTAGATCTGTTCTGCCAACCGATCCCTGATCCGAGCGCAGACAATTTGCTTATTTTGAAGCTGCGCCGAAGTACGCGTTTCGCTCAGGCAGCCATCTGGCCAACTGTCACACTGTTTCGGCCTGACAGTTTCGCACGATAGAGGGCGCGGTCCGCCTGCTCGAGCAGGGCGTCTTCAGACCGGCAAATCATCAAAGGGGCATCCGTGTCGCCATATGGGCCGACGGCGACAACACCAATGGACACCGTTTGCTTGACCAGCAGATGCTTGCCTTCAACATTTCGACCCAGCGGCACAGGCGTTGCCTCCACCGTTGCCCGTAGGCGTTCGGCTGCGCGCGCCGCATCTTCGGCAGAACAATCCGGCAGGACTGCAAGGAACTCCTCGCCCCCGATGCGTGCCAGCAGATCAACGCCGCGCAGATTGCTCGCGATACGTTCGGCAACCGAGCGCAGCACCAGATCACCCGCCGCATGGCCGTGGGTGTCATTGACCAGCTTGAAATTGTCCAAATCCAACATCATCACAGCAAAGCTGCGGCCTTCGCGGCGAGCATGTTCGCGCACCCGCGTCAGGTGCGACATCGCATAGCGCCGGTTATAAAGGCCCGTCAAAGGATCGGTGACAGCCATTTGCAGCCCGTCCGCCACTTTCCGGCGCAGACGGTCTGCATCATGTTTGCGGCGCAAATGGGTCGACAAACGCAGCGCCATCTCTTCGGGGTCCAGCGGGGCAACGAGGATATCTGAGGCCCCAAGATCAAGGGCCATTGCGGCCTGCGAGCGCGAGTTCTCGCCCAACTGCACAACGATCGCTGAATGTCGGGTTTCTTCCCGGGCCCGGAGTTCGGGGATCAACTGCAGCCCATCGCCAGAGCCCGACATATCGCAGGCAATCATGTACAAATCAGCGCCAGTGTCACCGGACAGCGCCTCTTCGATGCTCATGGTCTTGACCTTGTGGTGCACAAGGGGCTGCAGCAGCTTGCGCCAGGCGTCACTTTCCTGATTTTCGCCGGCCACTAGGGCAATGCTGCCCGGCACATCCAGACCGTCAGCGCCCGCTTCGGCAAGGCCAAGTGCGCGAGAGGTGCCGTCGCGCAAAGACAGTTCCTGCGCAATGTGGCGAGCGCGCAGTAAGCTCCGAATGCGGGCCATCAATGCGATCTCATCGAACGGTTTCGACATGAACTCCTCTGCACCGGCCTCGAGGGCGCGCAGCTTGATCCGGGTTTCGCGGTAGGCAGAAAAAATGACAACGGGGATCTTGGCGCATTCAGGCGTCGCTTTGAGATTCCGGCACACTTCCAAGCCGTCCATCCCAGGCATGGACAGGTCCATCAGGATCAGATCTGGCTTTTCTCTACGTGCAATCTCAAGGGCTTCGATCCCATCGGCGGCTTCAAGTACATGATACCTGGCTGCAGAAAGCTTGACGCGCAGGATCACCCTGTTGGTCGCGACGTCATCAACTATGAGTATACGGCCTGGCATTCTCGCTCCCTGCGCGCCCCCCAAGCCCTGCGTTACGCCGCAGACTTGCCCAATACGCTGTTACTCCTTAACACATGGGCGACGATGGTTAAGAAAACCTTTCCAAACGCGAAACCAAACCGTTTAAGGTCTTCAATAGGCGGAAAAATGACACAGGGACAGGCGGAAATCCTCGCATTGCAGGCCTTGGGTTGGCTGGCGGCAGAGGAAGATCTTCTTGGCGTTTTCCTTGGCGCCGGGGGGGTGACGCACAGCGATTTGCGCGAACGGGCACAAGATCCCGAAGTGCTGGCTGCTGTGCTGGATTTCATCCTCATGGATGATGCCTGGATCATGGGTTTTGCCACTGCGGCCTCGATCCAACCTGAAACCGTGCTGCAAGCGCGCGGCGCCCTCCCGGGCGGCGCAAACCCCCATTGGACATGAGATGAATAATCCTGCCCGCCCGCTCAAGGGCCTGCTTTTCGATAAAGATGGTACGCTGTTTGATTTTCAGGGCACTTGGGGTGCCTGGGCCGTCTCGTTTATCACAGAGCTTTCAGAGGGGGTGCCGGGCCGTATGGAGAAGCTCGCGCAGGCTGTCTGGCTTGACCTCGACACCGCAAGCTTTGCCCCAGAAAGCCCGGTAATTGCCGGCACGCAGGATGAGGTGCTGGAACTCGTTTGTGGCAGCGTGCCAGACGTGTCACGTGCTGAGATTTTGTCCCTGATGGAGCGTTCGGTGGTGCGGGCGCCACTGGTTCCGGCAGTTCCGTTGGAGCCTTATCTTACGGGATTGCGTGAAAGAGGTTTGGCCCTGGGTGTCGCAACCAATGACAGTGAAGCCGGGGCACGCGCCCATATTGGCAGGGCCAATGTCACCCACTTATTTGATTTTATAGTAGGCTTTGACAGTGGCTACGGGGGCAAACCTGAACCCGGCCAACTTTTGGCATTTGCAGAGCAGATGGGCCTTGCTCCGCAGGAAATAGCGATGGTCGGAGACAGCACCCATGACCTGCACGCAGCCCATGCCGCGGGCATGGTTGGGATTGGTGTTCTGACGGGTGTTGCCCCCCGGGAGGAACTTTCGCCCCATGCGGATGTCGTGCTGCGGGATATTGGCGAGATTCCGCGTTGGCTGGATGACATCTGATCCCTGAGGGTGGCGCTCAAGCGGGGCCGAGTTGACCATTTTTTGTCGGAATCGGGCAAGTGGATCGAGTGCAAGGCTGTCAGGCTGAGTCTACCGCAAGGAGACGACAATGACTGAAACCGCCTCGACATCCCCTGACGCAGCACGCGCAAAGCCAGCCCGTCGTCGGCGGTCAGGTGGGAGGGCCGGCAATGTGCGGCGCACAGCGCCAGAGGTCATTTCACAAATGCCTTGGCACTTGCCGGAAAACATTGATCGTCCAACTGAGCCATTGACCGAAGAAGGGGTTCTGGCGATCCATGATGCCGCCATGCGCATCCTCGAAGAAACAGGGATCGAATTTCTGAATGAGGAAGCGCTTGCGCTGTTTGCGCAAGCCGGCTGCACCGTGGAGGGCAGCAATGTCAGGATGGGGCGTGACTGGGTGATGGAGATGGTCGGCCATGCCCCATCGGAATTCACACTCACGCCGCGCAATCCCGCCCGTAAATTGCACGTGGGCGGAAAGACGATCTTGTTTGGAAATGTCTCCTCACCGCCGAATTACTGGGATGCCGATACTGGGAAGGTGCCCGGAACACGGGCGCAATGCGCCGATCTGCTCAAGCTCACCCAATATTTCAATTGCATGCATTTCGCCGGGGGATATCCCGTTGAGCCCGTCGATGTGCACGCCTCTGTCCGCCATCTCGACGTGCTGTTCGACAAACTCACGCTGACCGACAAGGTAGCCCATGCCTACAGTCTTGGGCCTGAGCGCGTTGAAGATGTCATGGAAATGGTACGGATTGCCTCTGAACTGTCCCATGAGGCCTTTGAGGCCGAGCCGCGTCTTTACACCAACATCAACTCGACCTCACCGCTCAAACATGATTGGCCGATGATTGATGGCTGTTTGCGCATGGTGCGCCGGGGACAAGCAGTGTTCGTCACCCCCTTCACGCTGGCCGGTGCGATGGCGCCGGTGACAATGGCCGGTGCGGTTGCTCTGTCGCTGGCGGAGGCTCTGTGTGCGATTGCGCTGTTTCAGTGGGTGCGGCCGGGATGCCCCTGCGTCATTGGCACGTTCACCTCAAATGTGGATATGAAAACCGGCGCGCCTGCCTTTGGAACGCCGGAATATATGCGAGCCACTCAAATGACAGGCCAAATGGCGCGGTTTTATGGGCTGCCGATGCGGGCATCTGGCTCCTGCGCGGCCAATGTGCCCGATGGGCAGGCCATGTGGGAGACATCGAACGCGCTCTGGTCTGCGGTCCAGTCTGGCACGCATGTCGTCTATCATGCGGCGGGCTGGCTCGAGGGCGGACTCATTGCAAGCCCGGCAAAATTCGTAATGGATTGCGAAGTGTTGCAGATGATCCAAAGGTATTTCGATCCGGCTATCACGGCGACGGATCCCGGCAGCCTTGCGGTTGACACAGTGGCTGAGGTTGGCCCCAACGGCCACTATTTCGGCTGTGAGCATACTCAGGAGCGGTATGAAACGGCCTTTTATCAACCCTTTGTGTCAGATTGGTCGAACTTTGAAGCCTTTGATTTGGCGGGCAATGTCTGGACAGCTGATCGGGCGCACAGGATGTGGAAAGAGATTGTGAACAGTTTTGAGCCACCACCGATGGACATAGCCGTGCGCGATGCGTTGGCTGATTTTGTCGCGCGCCGCAAAGCGGAAGGGGGCGCCCCAACGGATTTCTGAAGGTGCTTGGGATTTGACAGGCGCGAGCCAATAAACTGCTTCAGTTTTTAGACACCTGCAGAACTTTGGCGGGATATTAACCTCGTATGAGCCACAAAAGCTGCATCGCAGTTGGGGGCATCATGCACGGCCTGGTAAATCGATCTATTGAGTGCTTTGTGCGCGATACTTACGGCCAAATGGCGTGGGAGGATGTGGCGCGCTGCGCGGGGCTGGAGCCTGCAACATTTGAATCCATGCTGCACTATAATGATCAGCTCACCCACGCGGTTTTGGAGGCGATTTCTCAGCGTCTCAACAAGCCCCGCGAGGCGGTTTTAGAAGACGTGGGCACCTATCTGGTTACCCATTCGAACACAAAGGCGATCCGCCGATTGCTGCGTTTCAGCGGCGATAGCTTTGGGGATTTTCTGGCATCTCTGGATGATTTGCCGGAACGTGTAAAACTGGCTGTGCCCGATTTGGAGTTTCCGCGCCTCGAACTGGAGGAAAGGGGAAATGGACAATTTTGCCTGTGGGTGCGGGGTGCGCATGCGGAATTCATCTGGGTTATCTGCGGTGCGATGCGGGCCTTGGCGGATGATTATGGCGCGTTGGTTCTGATGGAAGGGCATGATCCTGTTGGCGGAACTGATGGTTTCATTGAGTTACATCTGGCCGCGCTGTCCTTTGCGGAAGGCAATGCTTTTTCGCTTGGGGCCGGGGGAGCAAACTAATGGCGTTGCCGAGGCTTGATGCGCAGGCGCTGATGGGGGCTGCCTTGCTGGCACCGGCTGCCTTGGACAGGCTGATGCCCATGCATCTGCAAATCGCAGCCGATGGCCATGTGGTCCATGTGGGGCCCACGTTGGGTCAGGTCTCTCCCGTGCCTCTAGAGGGGCTGGGCTTCAAGGCATTGATGGGGGTTTTGCAGCCCCGTGGCATTCAGGATCTTGCCGGCTTGCGGGCTGCAGATGGGGGCCAAGTTCGATTTCGGCTTGCCACAGAGCCAGAGATCCCGATGAAAGGTCTGTGCGTTCCAACCCATGATGGCGGGGCACTGCTCAACCTGTCTTTTGGCTACGCGGTGACATCGGCGGTTGAGCACTTTCATCTGACCTGTGGGGATTTCGCGTGCACGGACCTTACCATTGAGATGCTCTTTTTGATCGAGGCGAAATCGGCCGCCCAAGAAGAACAGCGCAAACTCAACATGCGTCTGCAGGGCGATAAACAGCGTGCAGAAGCCGAGGCGCTTTCGGATGGTTTGACAGGGTTGGCAAACAGGCGCGCTTTCGATGCTGCCCTGATGCGCTGCATCGAAAACGGTGCGCCCTTCGCCGTGATGCAAATTGATTTAGATTTCTTCAAGGCAGTGAATGACACGCTGGGCCATGCTGCCGGGGATGCTGTTTTGGCAAAGGTTGCGGCGGTCCTCAAAAAGGAAACACGCGCCAGTGATCTGGTTGCACGCGTCGGAGGGGATGAGTTTTCCATCCTGTTTGTGCGCTTCGTAGACGTGGGCAGTTTGCTGGACGTTGCCGGCCGGATGATCGCGCATATCGAAGAACCTTTGCCGTTTGGAAAGCAGGCCTGTGAAATCTCTGCCAGCATAGGGATTGCGGTGGCGCAGGGCGCACATAGCGATACCGCCGCAGATCTCGTGCACAAGGCAGATACTGCGCTTTACGCGTCCAAGTTTGCCGGGCGTCGGCAAGCGACAATCTATTCCCAAGGTTTGGAAGAGGAGGTTGCGCGCAACGCCGCAGATCTACCGCTCCCACGCCAATAGCCTGGTGCTCCATGTCAAAGGCTCGGACTCAGATACCCTGTGGTTGGGCCCCGTTTCGGGCAGAGCCGGAGATGCGCGCCAACACCAGGCCTTTTGTAACGGACCTGAAACCTACTTTTAGATGAGGGCGCAGGCACTGCGCAGCAGCAGGGCTTTTTCCAAAGAAAGGGGGCCTGAGCCGTGACGCGCCGTGCGACCGGGGAATGGCCGAACACCAAGGCGTCAGGTTCAGCCTATCCGCCCATTTCGCTTGCAACGATTGTTGTGCCGAGATACCCGCTGTGCATGGCCAGCCCATCGACGCCCTCTGACAGGGACCCCCGACATTCCTTGATGCCCAATATTCGCGCGTTGCTCGTGTTGGGTCTGCCTTTGACAGGCGGACATCTCGCTCAGATCGCGATTTCGGTCACCGATACCGTCATGCTGGGCTGGTATTCGGTGGATGCATTGGCGGCTGCCGTGTTGGGAACCGCTTGGTTTTTCAATTTATTTTTGGTCGGGTCCGGGTTTGGTTGGGCGGTTATGCCACTTGTGGCAGAGGCCGCAGAGCGCGAAGATCAGATTGCCTTGCGGCGTGCAACGCGGATGGGTCTTTGGCTGAGCTTCGGTTTTGCCGTACTCGCATTGCCCGCCATGATGTTTTCAGCGCCGATCCTGCAGCTTCTGGGGCAGCCGGCAGAGCTGGCAAACGCTGCGCAAGAGTATCTGCGCATCGCCATGTGGGGCTTGCCGGCAGCGCTCGGGGTGATGGTTCTGAAAAGCTATCTTGCGGCTTTGGAAAAAACGAATGTTGTCCTGTGGGTTACGTTGACCGCCGCGGCGATCAATGGCGTTGTCAATTACGGATTGATTTTTGGCAACTTTGGGCTGCCCGAACTGGGCCTGCGGGGGGCTGCTCTTGGGTCTGTCATCGTTCAGGCGGCCTCTTTCGTTTTGCTGATTGTCTACGCACGCAGGATGTTTCCCGAACATGCGCTGTTTCACAGGCTCTGGCGCCCGGATATCGCAGCTATGGGCAAAGTGTTTCACTTGGGATGGCCAATCGGTTTGACAAATTTCAGCGAAAGCGGGCTCTTTTTGGCATCCACCTTGATGATGGGCAGCCTTGGGACCGTGCCTGTCGCGGCCCACGGCATCGCAATCCAAATTGCCTCGGCCACCTTCATGTTTCACATGGGCATTTCCAACGGAGCTACGGTACGGGCAGGGCGCGCTTTGGGGCGCAGAGATCCCGAAGGTTTGGCACAGGGTGGACGCGCTGCGATTGTCGTTTCAGTGGCGTTTGCGCTGCTCACGATGGTGGTGTTTGTCCTTTTCCCTGAGCTGCTGATTGGCTCTTTTATTGATCCGGAAGACCTTCAGCGTGACGCAATCCTTGCCCTTGGAACAACCCTTCTGGCCATGGCGGCATTGTTTCAGTTGGCGGATGGGCTGCAAGTCATGGCTTTGGGCATGTTGCGCGGTGTGCAAGACACGCGCATACCCATGCTTCAGGCAGCTTTTGCATATTGGTGTGTTGGCCTGCCCGTGAGCTATCTATTGGGGTTCGAGCTGGAATGGGGCGGTGTTGGCATTTGGGCCGGCCTGATTCTTGGATTGTCTGTAGCGGCTGTGCTGCTGATGCATCGCTTCTGGCGGCGCGCCTTGCCACAGGTAGGGTCTTCCGCTTATTCAGACGGATGAGCAGAGAAAAGAGTGCCATTGCGGCACGGTCTTTGCTAGCCTTGTCGCGGGGTATTTTGCGGTACTGCCGTTAGAAGGACATCCTGGCCGTGTATTTCGAAGACAATCTTGGCACGCTTCTGCGACGCCTATCTGGACATGTTTACGCCGTACTGGATGGCGCTCATTTCGATAATCTCCCGAACCGTTTGCGCTCAACCCGTCTGAAGTATCGGCCTCTCTATGTTGATGAGATCGACTTGCCAGCGATTGACAGCGGGCCCCACCTTGTCGACTGCACGAGCAATTTTGCCATCGAGCAGGTGCGCGATGTCACGGCAGGGGCGCCTTCGGTTGTATGGTGGGGGTGGCATAGCGGTGGCACTGTTGGTCTGCGATCCATAACGCGCCATCTGCGCCGGCTAAATCTTATGGATGTGCCAGGAAACGCTGAGGCGGGCTCAGCGCCGCGATACGGGCGCATTCACGCTCCGGGCTCGGATGAACCCGTTCTATTTCAGCACGCTGATCCGGATGTTATCTGCGCCATCCTGCCGGTTCTTGCACCGGTTCAGCAAGTTTGTCTGTTCGGTGGCAGCCATGCGATTGTTACTGATCCCCAGAGCGGCCCCCCGCAACTCTTGCGCAACCCTAACCCTCAAGCTTTGGTGCCGACGGGCCGTCTGGCATTGAGCAAGGATCAATATGCGGCCCTTTCAGATGCGTATGGCGCAGCCTTGCGGCACCGTGCCGTGATTGAGTTCGGCGTGGGCCTTACAGCGCGTCAGAAGGTCAAAAGCGCTGAACAAATTCGCAGCGCCATTGACCGCGCTGAAAGCTATGGCTTGGCCACACAGGAACAGGTCTGGGAGTTTATTCGCTTTGATCAGCGCTACGGCGCCCAATTTGAGATGCGACCTGAGGCGTGCGGTGTGCTGGCCCAGTTAACAAACCCCGAACTAAGCCCGGCCGAACGTTTGTTTCGAGTGGAACAAGAATTACAATTCTTGGCGCAAAAAGGCTGACGTCAATCAGGAGAGGCCTGCGTCTTTTTTGGCTTTCATGAGGCGGTCAGATTTTTTCCGGACAAGGGTCGAGCGCAAGTCATGCATGGCGAGCAAAAGGCGGTTCGTGATGTTTTCTAGATCGTCGTCTGAGGCTTTGCTCTGCGCCCATTGGGCCGTAAGGTTCAGGTGATCAATTGTGCGATGAATGTCATCAAGGTCGCGGCGCGCAAGCAAAGCCTGACGAGACTTCAACCAAGCATCGATTTCGGCCCTGTCCCGTTCTGTAAGAGATCGGCCATTTTGTGGTTTGATGTCACCATTGCGAACATTGACGACCGCAATCTGATCCATCTCGATCCGCCGCTGGCGATTTTCCGTGTCCACTCGAAAAACAGCCGCGCCATTATCGCGAATGCGGAAGTAATAATCGGGAAGATCTGTCATGCGTACGCCCAACTTGTCTGCCCCCACGCTAGGGGGCCATAAAGCTGCTGTCAAAGTGAACTATCTAAAGTTGTATACTGTGCGGCGATTTGCTGACTGCCGAAAATTGCACCCTCTGGTCTCTGGCCGGAGGGTGCGATTATCTAGGCCGCGCTTACTTGAGCGCGGCGCAAAACTCCTGGATGCGCGTGCAAGCTTTTTCAAGATTTTCATCCGAGGTTGCGTAGGAAACGCGGAATGCAGGTGACAGGCCAAAAGCGGCGCCAAAGACAACGGCCACGCCCGTTTCCTCCAGAAGTGCCTTTGCAAAGGTCTCGTCATTTTCGATCAGCGTACCTGCTGCAGATGTTTTCCCAAGGCAGCCATGGATCGACGGATACACGTAGAACGCGCCTTCCGGTGTTAGGCAGCTGATGCCTTCCGAGGCGTTGAGCATGTCTACGACCATGTCCCGGCGGCGTTTGAAGATCGCGTTGTTCGCCGCGATATAGTCTTGGGGACCGTTCAGCGCCTCAACCGCAGCCCATTGGCTGACAGAGCACGGGTTTGAGGTGGATTGTGACTGGATCTTCCGCATAGCTGCAATCAGGCTTTTGGGGCCAGCCGCGTAGCCGATCCGCCAGCCTGTCATGGCATATGCTTTGGAAACCCCGTTGCAGGTGAGCGTTCGTTCATAGAGCCCGGGTTCAACTTGCGCGGGCGTGCAAAACTCGAAGTCTCCGTAGGTCAGGTGCTCATACATGTCATCTGTCATGACCCAGACATGGGGATGGCGCATCAGCACATCTGTCAGGCCCTTGAGCTCATCGCGGGTATAGCCAGCGCCTGTTGGGTTTGAAGGCGAGTTGAAGATGAGCCATTTGGTTTTGGGCGTGATCGCAGCCTCAAGCTGATCCGGTGTCAGTTTGTAGCCCGTTTGAGAGGAGGCTTCTGCGATCACGGGCTCTCCACCGGCGAGCAATACCATGTCCGGGTAGGACACCCAGTAGGGCGCCGGGATGATCACTTCGTCACCAGGGTTCAGGGTCGCCATCAGCGCATTGTAAAGGATCTGTTTGCCGCCAGTGCCTACGGACACTTGAGCAGGTGCGTAGTCTAGGCCGTTGTCGCGCTTGAACTTGGCACAAATGGCCTGTTTCAATTCGACGATCCCGTCTGGCGCCGTATATTTAGTTTTGCCCGCAGCAATTGCGGCCACGGCCGCATCCTTGATATTTTGCGGTGTATCGAAATCCGGCTCACCGGCACCAAGGCCAATCACATCCTTGCCGGCGGCTTTTAGTTCGGCGGCCATTGTGGTGACGGCGATCGTAGGGGACGGCTTCACGCGATCGAGCGTCGCGGACAGGAAAGTCATGACAGTCTCCGAAGGTTAGGACTGGGCGTGCGGCCCGCCCGGGAACAAGCGGGTTCGTGATAGAACCGAGTGAGAGGGCATTCAAGTGCTTCAACGGCCCCAAGACATCACATCGCGGAGACAGTGGCACATCGCTGCATCACGCACCCCAGAACGGCGCCCCAAGTGCCGGCCAGCCCAAGGAGGCGCCAATGAATGAGATGAGCAATTGGTTTAGCGACGAGACAGCCACCATCGGAGATCGGATTGCCGGCGCGCGCGAGGCCTCCGGGCTGAGCCAATCTGAAATGGCGCGCAAGCTGGGCGTCAAAGTCAAGACGGTCCGGGGCTGGGAAAATGACCTAACAGAACCGCGGGCCAACAAGTTGCAGATGCTGTCTGGCCTGCTCAACGTGTCACTTATGTGGCTGTTAAACGGGGAAGGGCAGGGCGTTGATGGGCCTGTGGACGAACATCCGATCACAAAGGATGTGCATGAACTGCTTCTTGAACTGCGCGAAATACGGGTGGATATGGATGCAGCCGCAGAACGGCTTGCGCGCACCGAGAAGCGGCTCCGGACTGTGCTGACGCAAGAAAGTTTAAGCGAGGTTTGAATATGCGTTTGCCCGAGCCATCCGTCCCTGTTGATGAAAGCCACGAGACCCGTTTGCGCCGGTTGAAGATGCGCTCCTGGCGGCGGGGCATCAAGGAGATGGATTTGATCCTTGGCAGCTTTGCAGACGCGCAGCTTGCTCAGCTTGAGGGCGAGACTTTGGATCTTTACGACGCCTTGCTCAGCGAAAATGATCAGGAGCTATATGCTTGGGTCACAGGCCAAACACCTGCGGCGCCGCCCTTTGAAGGACTGATCTCGATGATAGCGGATCACGCTAAGGCCATGAATTAGAATGGACTTTTCTGAAAAGATGTAATTTTTCCCACATTAACCGCTTGTTGGCGTTTCCTTCGCTACCCTGAGAGGGATCTCAAATACGGCGGAGTGTGCCATGAGTATGCAAGATAAGATGATGCCTGCCTCGCGGGCAGGATATGCAAACAGCTATCTAGATGGTTTGGCGTTGGTCGAACGTCTTCACAGGCTCCTTCTCGATGTCATCAAGGACGAATTCGAGCGGGTTGGTGTTTTGGACATCAATGCGGTCCAGGCGCTTCTTCTGTTCAACATTGGCGACAATGAAGTGACGGCAGGCGAGCTGAAATCGCGCGGGTATTATCAAGGCTCAAACGTATCTTACAATCTTAAGAAGCTGGTTGTGATGGGGTATATGCACCATCAACGCTGCGAAATTGATCGGCGCTCGGTGCGTGTAAAGCTCACCGAAAAAGGCCGCCATATCCGGACAACAGTGGAAGAGCTGTTCGCGCGTCATGCCGAAGGTTTGCAAGATCGGCAGGTGCTGGACATTGCGCAACTTGAAGATGTCACCACGGGTCTGCGCCGGCTCGAAAGATACTGGAGTGACCAGATCCGCTATATCTACTAGCGAAGGGAGCAGAGGCGCTCGGCGCAGCGACGAAAACATGGTCATCGCTTTCCGCCACCCACTGGGGAGATGTTCTGCCGCTGCCTTCAAGGTTCGGCTCAAGGGGAGAGCCACCCAGAAGTATTGGCTTCAACTCCCGCAGTAGTTTTTTCTGCATTGCAGCGGCGTAATCTTCAAAGCCAATGGCAACTTGCACAAAACTGTTTGGCCCATAGATCACGGATCGGTTGAAATAGGCGGAAAGCTCGGCGATGTCAGCCTGCCTTGTGTCTTGTGGGCCTTTGTCATCCGACCCTATCACAAGAGCGTTTACCGTGCTGCCGCTCAAGCTATTCCTGACCGACAGTGTATCCGGGCTGCGTCCCTGATTGTTTTTTCCATCTCCCGAAATATCCAGGGTTCTCATTTGGCAGTCTGGATTCCTTTCCAGAAGTTGCGCCCCAAAGATGAGGGCCTGCCCAAGGGCCGTCCCATCCGGCGCGGGCCCGCGCTGGCCGTTTGCGATCGTGGAGATGACAGCCTGCAAGGTTGCATTGCTGTCAATCAGGGTCCAATCGACGACAAGGCGTTGCCAGTTTTCCGCGCTCCATTCGAACACGGCCAATGCCACCGGCGGGCCTTGCTCCAACAAGGCAGATCTGACGGGTGCGGATTGCAGAGCTGCTGCAATGCCGTCGCGTTGTAGTCCGTATTCCTGTGTATCTACAGAGCCAGAAACATCGAGCCCGAGCGCGAGGGCTTGGCGACAGAAAGCATGGGTCGCTTGCGACGCGAGGCAAACAGCAACAGCGATCAACACCGCAAGGCGCAGCATCACCGGTCCAATGAACTGAAGATCTGCGCTTGTGTTTCCCGGATCAACTTGCGTTGCATGACGCGCTCAAAATCCTCGAAACTTTGCGCGACCTCAACAAAGGCGCCGGGCCCTCGGATAAGTTCGCGCTTGTAATATTCAGCAATGTCGTCCTTGCCGTCCTGGATCGCGAGCCCGTTCACAGTCACCTCGCTGAGGTCAAAGTTTTTATAGGCAAGGGCGGGCGGAAAGCCTTCGTTATTGACCCCGTCACCAGAGACATCGATCACCACTTCATCACATTGGGGCGCAGCCGAGAGCAAAGAGGCGGCGTGGCCAAGCGCATAGCCCAGTGCGGTTGGAAATTCAGCGTAGCTGCGCTGCGACGCCGCAATAACGTTAGCAGCTGAGCGGATGTCAGCCTCATTGCTGAGGGCAACCCAATCCATAATCAGGTCCTGCTGATACCGCCCAGACCATTCGAAAACAGCCAGCGCAACTGTTTGATCGGGCACGGACAAAATCGCCTCTACCACGGGATCAGACTGAAGGGCCCGCGCCAGCCCGCCGCGCTGCATCGCATCCTCCTGAAAATCCACGGACGAAGAAATGTCGAGTGCTAGCAAGAGCGCCAAGCGGCAGCTTGCGGAAGCGGCTGAAACGGCCGAGGTCAAAAGCGCGATTGCCAAAGTGATGGCGCGCGCCCACATCAACTGCATATCACCAATGCCCGGTATTTTGCATGCTGGCCCACGGCTCGGCGCTGGGCAGTGGCTCTCCCATCTGGAGCAGCTCGATCGAAATGTTGTCCGGTGATCGGACGAACGCCATCCGGCCATCCCGCGGCGGGCGATTGATCACCACGCCATGATCCATCAAATTCTGGCAAAAGTCGTAAATGTTATCGACGGCGTAGGCGAGGTGCCCAAAGTGCCGCCCATCCGTGGGCAATCCTTCATCCCCATCCCAGTTATACGTGAGTTCCACAGGGCATTCCGGTTGGCCGGGAGGGGCCATGAAAATCAATGTGAAACGGCCCTGTTCGTTGTCATAGCGCCGGGTCTCTTCAAGACCTAGCAGCTTGTAGAAAGCCATGGAGGCTTCCAGATCTTTAACCCGCACCATGGTGTGGAGATATTTGATATCCATCGATCGACATTCCTTGCATTTCCACCCCTAGTTTTAGCGCGGCAAGCAGGAAGGACGAGCGCTTTATTTATGCCAAGCGCCTTCAAAAAGACGAGCGAATCCCCAGCGAAACGCGGTTTTCGACAGTTTCTTCGCGACGTAAGTTGCTGTCGTTGATCGCATGTTCCACCCGCACCGTCGGGTTGAAACCACAAAGCTTAACTTGTTGAAGAGTCATGGTGGCGCCGATGGTCGTCCGTCGATCTTCGCGGCCCTCCAAGGACAATGGGTAGCTGTTATCGCTGCGCCAAATCAGGTTGAAATCCAGCGTAAGCTTGGCGCCAACGACGGGTTGCGCGCGCGCATACACGACGCCGGCGCGCGTTGTGCGATGATCGAGAACCGAGCTGTCCGAATGGCTTGCTCCGCTTACAAAACGCAATGTGATGCGATCACCAGACGACGGTTGATGAACAATATCTGCGCTGACGCTCAGCGTTTTTGCTGTCTCATCAATATCGTGTCGCGTCAGATATTCGGCCCGAGCGCCAAGGCGCAGCCCTGCTATGGGCCAGCGAAAGGTCTGTGCAGTTGAGAGGCTGATATTGTCGCCATACAGCGCACCTGCGTAGTGGCTCCGCTCAACGCTGCCGTTCCACTCTGTCGCATTTTGGAGATTGCCCGTTTGAAGCCGACAACCAGCACCAAGGGAAAGAAAAGCAGAACCGCAGTTTGGTTCTAGGAAATTGGACCTGTGTGTGCTGAGCTGTAAGGTGCGGCCAAAGAGGCGTCCTTCGGCTTGCGCCAGTGCTGTCTGCTTTCGCTGATGGTTTAGAGCATTGTCGGCGTTTGGAGATGTGCCAGTTGCTTCCGACCGGCGGCAAGCCGATTACGGCCATCATCTTGCTAGCGGTGTTGTCCATGCGCCTTGACAGATGCGCATCCAGCCTGAACAGCGCAGGATGACCGAACCCTCGTGTGTTCAAGAAACTCGTCACATTTCGCCTCTGTACTGCTTTTGGTTGGGTTGCCTTGGCAGCAAGAGGGGCAAATTTCTGTGGACAACTCTTCATGTGGGGGTAGGCGTGTCATGTGCCGCAAGATATAGTGGGCTGAACAAGGAGAGAGCCTATGCCTGTCAGCCCTGATCAGCTTGCCGAAATTGAAGCCCTCCGGGCACAAGCGAAACCAACCTTACGCGCGGTTTCTGAGGGCATGGAGGCCCATCTCTACAAGGTAAATCCCGTTTTGGATCATGGCTTTGTACGCGTCATCGACTACATGGGCGATGACGCTGCCATCTGCCAGGCAGCCCGGGTCAGCTACGGCAAGGGCACCAAGTCGGTTCAAAATGATGAAGGGTTGATCCGGTACTTGATGCGGCACTGGCATTCCACACCTTTCGAGATGTGCGAAATAAAGCTGCATGTGAAATTGCCTGTCTTCGTGGCGCGGCAGTGGATCCGGCATCGGACAGCAAATGTAAATGAGTATTCCGCGCGCTATTCGATCCTGGATCGTGAATTCTACATCCCGACAGAAGAGCACTTGGCCGCACAATCGGTCATCAACAACCAGGGCCGTGGAGACGTGCTGGAGCCAGCAGAAGCGGCCCGCGTGCTGGAGATGCTCAAAGGGGATGCTGCGCGCTGCTACGATCACTACGAGGAAATGATTGGACAGGACGGTCAACAGGGATTAGCGCGGGAACTCGCCCGTATGAACCTGCCCGCCAATATTTACACGCAGTGGTACTGGAAAGTGGATCTGCACAATCTGTTCCACTTCCTGCGTCTGCGCGCTGACAGCCATGCACAGTATGAGATTCGCGTGTATGCGGACGAGATCTGTCGGCTGGTGGCCGATTGGGTTCCCGCTGCGTACCGGGCCTTTGAAGACTACCGCTTGGGGGGCGCTACACTGTCGGGCAAGGCACTTGATTGCGTGCGGCGCATGCTTGCGGGCGAAGCCGTAACGCAGGAAACGTCTGGGATGTCCAAAGGCGAGTGGCGCGAGTTTGAGGCCATCGTCAGCGCATCATCTGCTTAACTTCACTTTGCACGACCATCGCCACGCAGCGAGTGCGTCGTTCAATGTGGCTGTGGAGTTTAATGCCTGCAAACGTGGGTCCCGCGCGCACAGAGTGCGCGTGGGCAGTTGCAGTACAGAGGTTGCGCCTTGTGGCGTCAGAGCATCTGCAATTCAACCGCAGAGGCGCGTCCATCACGGCCTTCGCGAAGTTCGTAGCCTATTTTCGCATCTTCAGCCAACGCTGTCAGACCAGCGCGCTCAACAGCTGAGATATGTACGAAAACATCCTTGCCACCGGTGTCGGGGGCGATAAAGCCATAGCCTTTTGTGTCGTTAAACCATTTCACGGTGCCAGTCGGCATGCCGCGTCTCCTTCTGTTACCTTGTTCGGGCCGTGTGCCCCGAATGCCTATTGTGATCGAGGTCGGTCAGTAACCGGTTCCTGACGGAAGACATGGTTCGATGCCTTGCAAAGACAAGCATTTCAGCACATCACCGCAAGACAATCATGGGGGCGTATAATGAAGCTTTATGGACTGAAGGCCTGTGACACCTGCCGCAAGGCAATCAAGGCCCTTTCTGAAAACGGGATCGAGGTGACGTTTCACGACGTACGCGCAGATCCCTTGGGCGCAGACAAGATCGCACAGTTTCTCGCGGCCTTTGGTGCCGACACCCTTGTGAATACCCGGTCAACCACTTGGCGCTCGCTGGACGAAACTGCGCGCGCTGCGTCGCCAAACGCCCTTCTGGAGGCGCACCCGGCTCTGATGAAGCGGCCCGTCATTGAAACCGATGACGGAACGCTTTTTCTGGGATGGAAGGTAGATGTCAAAACAGCGCTTGGTGTTTAGGCAACGTCTTTTGCATTGGGAAGCAGGCGATCCATGGACAATGGGCCGCCGCCTTTGAACACGAGATAGAGCAGCAAAAATACCCAGAATGCCCGCTGGTCCATGATCAGAGCCCCTGAGGCACCATCGAACCAAGCGCCGATATCCGCTTCGGCAACGCCGTGGCCTGTGATGTCCACGATGCTTTGAACAAAGATAAAGCCGATCATACCGAGCGCGGCGAGGCGGGTGAACAGGCCGATCACCAACAGGACTGGTAACAGAAACTCTGCCCAGGTGCCGGCCACGACGACAGCCCAATGCACAATGCTCAGCTGGCTCACGTCATATCCCACGGCTTCGACCGCTTGGGGGAAAATTTGGATGTAGGCGGATGCGGAGGGCTGGAAGAGGCCAAACACTCCGTCGCCCACCTTTGTGAGTGCGGAATTCCAATAATACATGAACAGAACGCCAGCAAAAACCAGCCGCGCACTGGTGCCAAGAACGAGATCTCCCAAAGCGATATCAATGCGAGAGAGGGCGCGGTCGGGCAGGGTGAGAGTGGCTTGCATGGCAGGGCTCCGGTCTTAATGGGGATGAGAATGGGGGAATTTCAGTCGCCCTCAGGCGGGGTGATCTGCGTGATGGCATGGCCTGCAACAAGAAGGCCCAGCGTGGCGGACAGCTCGAAATCAGGTGTTTCGGCTTCAGCCGCCTGCGCCGCATGGGCGATGGTGCAGCCTGTCTGCATGGCTTTGATCCAGGTTGCCCCGCCAGCGGGCAAGACCTGAAGGACAGGATCAAATTCCGGGCGCGTAATCAGCACATCTTGTGCCGCCATCTGTGGCTTTGCACCGCCTTCAAGGGTGAATCGGCGTATGTCGTAGATCGGCCAGGGTGAGCAAACCAGAGCAATCGAAGCTGCGAAGGTCAGCCGTGTTTGTGCAATTTGGTCGGGCGCAAATTCGGCAAATTGTGCCAAATCGGCGGGCGTGCTGTCTGCCGCATGATAGCAGTGGCGCAAGGCGTTTTCGAGGCGCGCAACATCTGGCAGGTAGGGCAGGGAGGCGACTGGCTCGAAGCTTTCCAAAAATTCAGGAAACTCTGTGCCATACAGCGCGATCACCGGCGTTTTGGGGGGGTGCATATGTACAAAACGCCGTGCAAGAATGCGGAAGTTGCTTTCGCCCAACACCCCGGCAACGGCTGGGAAAGCCTCTGTGAGTGCGTTTGTCAGTGAGACGATGACATTGTTCCGGTAAACATCGAAGCGCGCGGCGGCCGGTCGACCGACGGGATCGACAAGGCCCTCTGGTGCCGGGCGTTCCGGATCAAACAGGGCTTCGACAAAGCGGGTTTGATCAACAGCGATTGTGTGTGAGGGCGTCATGGTGCCGGCACCAATACACTTGCGGCGCGCGCGGCCTCTGCTTCGAGAATGGGCCATTCGGGTACGTCCGTATCCCATTCGATCAATGTGGGCGTTGGCCCCATGGCGGCGATCACCTCCTGGTAAAGCGCCCAAACAGAGGGAGCGACTTCGCTGTTATGACTGTCGATCAGCAAGGGGGCCCCGTAGGTGTCGACCTGCTCATCATGGCCGCCAAGATGCACTTCGCCGACGGCCTGCAGGGGATAGGCTGCGAGATACGCGCGCGGGTCTGTTTGTTGATTGGTGGCCGAAACGGCCACGTTGTTGACATCAAGAAGCAGCCCGCACCCGGTGCGTTCCGCGATCTGCGCCAAAAAATCAGTCTCAGGCATCTGGGTTTCGGCGAAGGCAACGTAGGTTGAGGGGTTTTCCAGCAACATCTGGCGCCCAAGGGCTTCTTGCACCTCATCGATATGCGCGCAGACCCTTTGCAAGGTTGCCTCGGTATAGGGCAGGGGCAGCAGATCGTTGAAAAAACCAGTGTCGTGGGTAGACCAGGCGAGGTGTTCTGAGAAAGACGCCGGGTTGAGCCAGTCCATCAGTTTTCTCAGGCGGGCAAGGTGGTCTTTGTCGAGGGGCGCTTCGCCACCGATTGACAGGCCGACACCGTGGACAGAGATGGGGAACCTGTCCGCCAAGGCGCGCAATTGTGCGATCGGACGGCCACCGTCACCCATGTAATTTTCCGCGTGAATTTCGATCCAGCGCACGCTGCCCGGGTCTGCCATCAGTTCCGAAAAATGTTGGGGCTTGTAGCCAACGCCTGGGGCTGCGGGCAGGGCGAGATGTTGAAAGTCAAACATGGTTCTTCACGCGGATGAAATGTGGGAAAGGAAGGTGGCAGCCAAGCTGGCCGCCACCGAAGTGTGTTGCTTATGCGGGCAGGTCACGCTCCAGCGCTTCCAGTGAACCCATGCGCGGTGTGCCGTCCGCCGTGGCGGGCAGTTCGATGTCGGCGCAGGTGCCGGCATCCACGAGCGTCCAGGCATTGCCCTGGTAATCAACGGTGGAGGAACCGGCACAAGTTGTGCCGGGGCCTGCGGCGCAGTCGTTTTCGCCGGCCAGTGAAACGCCAAAGCACTTCTCTTTGTCCATTGCATGCACAGGGGCGGATGCGACGGTGGTCAGGGCCGCGGCAACAGCGCTGGCAACGGCGAGGGTTTTGATGGTTGTGGACATAATATGTGTTCCCGTCAGTGTGTTTTTGAAAGAGGCGCCAGAGTGGCTCCCTCGCAGCAACAATGCGCGGCTTTGCATGCAGTGGCATTCAACAGGCGCGTGAGGCACGGGTGAGTGAACGCGAGGCTCCCTCGCATAGTCGTGATTTGACCTGCTCAAGCCCCTAAAAAATCTGACAGCAAGCTTGCCCTTGGGTCAATTTCTGCAGTGCAGTATGTTTCATCTGTCGGGCCAACATGATCGGAAAACCGCAATTTGAGCCTGAGAATTGTTCAGTTTGTAACAATCCAAATTTGCACTGAAACGCGGATTGAAACATTTCTTGGCCCTCAAGCGTGCTGTGAAGCATTCGTGCGCTGGGTTCGCCTGATTGGGCTGCCCATACGCAAACGGGGCCTGGATCAGGTGATCCAGGCCCCGCTTAGAGCTTTGGCGCATATGGTGCGTTGTTTTAGGAGCGCAAGTCGGGCGGCGTTGCTTCGGCGCGCAGTGTCTCGATCACTTCGTCCAGCGGCAGCACCTGTGTTTGTTTCTCGCCCAGTCGACGTACAGTCACAGTCCGGTCTTCGACTTCGCGTGCGCCAACCGCCAGAATCACGGGCACTTTGGCGAGGGAATGCTCGCGAACTTTATAATTGATCTTCTCGTTGCGAATATCGGCCTCGGCCTGAATGCCCGCTTTCTTAAGCTGGGCAACGGCCTCGTGCACGAAATCATCCGCGTCAGACACGATCGAGGCAACCACCACCTGCCGTGGTGCCAGCCAGAAGGGCAGTTTACCCGCATGCTGTTCGATCAGGATACCCGTGAACCGCTCCAGCGAGCCAAACAGCGCTCTGTGCAGCATCACTGGCGCCAAACGTTCGCCTGAGGCGGCAGTGTATGTCGTTTTGAAGCGCTCGGGCAGGTTGAAGTCCACCTGCAAGGTGCCGCACTGCCAGTCACGGCCAATGGCGTCGCGCAGCACGTATTCCAGCTTAGGCCCATAGAACGCGCCTTCACCTTCGAAGATCGTGTAGCTCATACCCGCCTGATCCAGTGCCGTGCGCAAAGCATCTTCTGACTTGTCCCAGCTTTCATCGCTGCCGATCCGGTTTTCGGGGCGCGTGGAAAGCTTCACATGGACATCGTCAAAGCCGAAATCGCTGTAGATCGACAGGATCAGATCGTTGACCTTGAGGCATTCCTCGGTCAGCTGCTCGGGCGTGCAATAGATATGTGCGTCATCCTGGGTGAAGCTGCGCACACGCAGCAGCCCATGGAGTGCCCCGGAGGGTTCATAGCGGTGTACCTTGCCAAACTCTGCCAGCTTGACCGGCAGATCCCGGTAGGACTTGATCCCCTGATTATAGATCAGCATATGGCCGGGGCAGTTCATCGGCTTGAGCGCGTATTCGCGATCATCCTGCGTTTCTGCCTGGAACATGTTTTCGCGGTAGTTCTGCCAGTGACCAGACGTTTCCCACAGACCCCGGTCCATGATGTCCGGTGAATTCACTTCCTGATAGCCCGCAGCCTCCTGACGCCGCCGCATATAGGCGATCAGTGTCTGGAACAGGCGCCAGCCGTGCTGATGCCAGAAGACAGAGCCAGGGGCGACTTCCTCAAAGTGGAAGAGGTCCATTTCGCGGCCGAGTTTGCGGTGGTCGCGCTTGGCAGCTTCCTCGAGCGTGTGGAGGTGCTTTTTCAGACCATCTTTGTTCTGGAAAGCAACGCCATAGATCCGTTGGAGCATGGCCCGGTCGCTGTCGCCGCGCCAATAGGCCCCTGCCACAGACATCAGCTTGAAGGCATCGCCGGGGACTTGGCCGGTGTGTTGAAGGTGCGGGCCGCGGCAGAGGTCCTGCCAATCTCCGTGCCAATACATGCGCAGCGGCTCATCGCCCGGGATCGAATCGATCAGCTCAACCTTGTAGGGTTCATTATTGGCTTCGTAGTGGGCAATTGCGCGCGCGCGTTCCCACACTTCGGTGCGCACGGGGTCCCGCGCGGCGATGATCCTGCGCATGCGCTCTTCGATGAGGCCCAGATCTTCCGGCGTGAAGGGTTCAGCGCGGTCAAAGTCGTAATACCAGCCATTCTCGATCACCGGGCCGATGGTGACTTTGACGTCGGGCCAGATTTCCTGAACAGCGCGGGCCATAATATGGGCGAGGTCGTGCCGGATCAGTTCCAGCGCTGGGCCTTCGTCCTTCATGGTGTTGATCGCGATCTGAGCATCGCTTTCGATCGGCCATTGCAAATCCCAATGCTGGCCATTGACCTGAGCCGAGATGGCTTTTTTCGCAAGTGACTTGGAAATACCTTCGGCGATCTGGGCGGGGGTGATCCCTGCCTCGGCCTGTTTTTCGGCCCCGTCAGGGAAGGTCAGCGTGATTTGGCCCATGATCGGCCTCCTTGTCGGTTTGGCGCCCACGAAACGCCCGGTTGCAATTTGGTAGATGCCATGTGGGGTATGCCCCGCCCCGTGTCAACCGGTGTGACGACGAGGCGGGCGGCATGTGCGTTTGGGAGATCGCGTTTGCGGTCAGCCCAGCTCAGACAAACGGGCCAAAGCATCGCGCAGGCGCGCGGCTTCATCGCCGCCTTCTGTGAGGCGATCGCGATTTTCCTGCACCACCTCTTCGGGCGCGGAGGCCACGAATTTGGGGTTGTTCAGGCGGCCGGACAGGGATTTGAGCTCTTTCTCCAGCTTGCCGAGGCTTTTCTCGAGCCGCGCCCGTTCTTCTGCCACATCAATGATGCCCTCGAGCGGGATGCCGAAGGACGCTCCCCGCAAGGTGACTGTCGCGCAGCCTTTAGGCATCTCTGCCGCCTCTGTCAGATCAGCAATCCGGGCAAGGCGTTTGATCAGACCCTCGTTGTTGGCCCAAGCCGTGCGGGCCTCTTGGGTGATTTCGGTGGCAACAACCGGCACGTAGATACCGGCTGGCACGTGCATTTGCGCGCGGGCGGATCGGACCGCATCGATCAGATCGATGACCCAATTCATTTCCGCATCAGCGTCTGCATCCAGCAGTTCAGCGCCGTAGGTTGGCCACTCTGCATGAACCGCCATTGTTTCGCGGCCAGACAGTGTGCCCCACAGTTCTTCGGTGACGAAGGGCATCATAGGGTGCAGCAGGATCATGCATTGTTCCAGCACCCAACGCATTGTTGCGCGCGTTTCAGCGGCGGCTGCAGCATCATCGCCCTGCAACAGGGGTTTGGAGAATTCGACATACCAATCGCAGACCTTGCCCCAGACAAAGGCGTAAAGAGCATTGGCTGCGTCATTAAAGCGATAGGCGCTCAGCGCGACGTCAACCTCTTCGCGCACGCGCGCGGTTTCACCTACAATCCACCGGTTTACCCGCGCCTCGGGCTGCGGCAGCGCATCTGTCGGCTCGGTGGCGAATACCTCGTTCATCTCTGCAAACCGGCAGGCATTCCAGAGCTTTGTGCCAAAATTTCGATAGCCAGCAATGCGTTGCGTGCTCAGCTTCAAGTCTCGGCCCATCGCAGCCATCGCTGTCAGGGTGAAGCGGACCGCATCCGCGCCGTATTCATCGATCAACTCCAGCGGATCGAGCACATTGCCCAGCGACTTGGACATCTTCTTGCCCTTCTCGTCACGGACGAGGGCGTGAACATAAACGGTGCTGAACGGTTTTTGGCCCACCACGGCGTATTGCATCATCATCATCCGGGCGACCCAGAAGAAGATGATGTCAAAGCCTGTCACAAGAACGTTGGTCGGGAAATACTTTGCCATTTCAGCGGTGTCTTCGGGCCAGCCCAGGGTGCCGATCGGCCACAGCCCCGAAGAGAACCACGTATCAAGCACATCCGGATCACGGGTGAGCGGCTTGCCACCGGCTTGGGCCGTTGCTTCTGCCTCTGACGTGGCACAGTACATGCCCCCGTCTGCATCATACCAAACCGGGATTTGGTGCCCCCACCAAAGCTGGCGTGAAATGCACCAGGGCTCGATGTTCTCAAGCCAGTGGAAATAGACCTTCTTATCCTGCTCAGGCAGAATCTGCACTTCGCCGGATTTGACTGCGTCGATAGCTGGTCCAACGATCTTATCGGTGTCGACGAACCATTGGTCTGTCAGCATCGGCTCGATGACAACCTTGGAACGGTCGCCAAAGGGCTGCATGATCTTTTTCTTTTCCACGAAAGGCACTTGGCGTGTGCTCTTCACGCCGTCTTCATCTTCGGTCTCTTCTGCGATGGTGACGGCCAGCCCTTCATCCGTGATCTGCTGGATGACCTGTTTGCGGGCCTCAAACCTGTCCAGCCCGCGCAGGTCATCAGGAACCAGATTAACCGCATCAACTTCTGCTTCGGTCAGCGTCTGCGTGCCCTTGGCCACGGCCATGGCAATCGCTGCCGCATCCGCGTGGGGGGCGCCGTCTGCGCGCAAAGTGCCTTTGGTGTCCATCAAACGATAACAAGGAATGCTGCCGCGTTGGGCGACTGCATAGTCGTTAAAATCGTGGGCGCCGGTGATTTTCACGGCCCCAGAGCCGAATTCCGGATCCGGGTATTCATCCGTGATGATCGGGATCAGCCGTCGATGCTCCTTCGGGCCAACGGGAATTTCGCAGAGTTTTCCTACGATTGGCGCGTAACGTTCATCTGAGGGGTGTACGGCGACAGCCCCATCGCCCAGCATCGTCTCCGGCCGGGTTGTGGCAATGGAGATATAATCGCGGGTCTCGCGCAGGGTGACGTTCCCGTCTTCGTCTTTCTCGACGTATTCATAGGTCTGACCATCTGCGAGCGGGTACTTGAAGTGCCACATGTGCCCGTCGACCTCGATATTCTCGACTTCGAGGTCTGAGATCGCGGTTTCGAAATGGGGATCCCAATTCACGAGGCGCTTGCCGCGGTAAATTAGTCCCTTGTTATACATGTCCACGAACACTTTGATGACAGCATCGTGGAAGTTCTGTTCGGTCGGATCCGGATCACCGGGCGCGCCGCCCATGGTGAAGGCCTCGCGGGACCAATCGCACGATGCCCCCAGCCGCTTGAGCTGACCAATGATGGTGCCGCGCGAATTCTTCTTTTGCTGCCAGACGCGTTCCAGGAACTTCTCGCGGCCCATTTCAGTGCGCGAGGGCTCTCCCTTGGCGGCCATGTCACGCTCGGTAACCATCTGGGTGGCGATGCCGGCGTGATCCGTGCCTGGCTGCCACAGCGTGTCAAAGCCGCGCATTCTGTGCCAACGGATCAGGATATCCTGCAAGGTGTTGTTGAATGCGTGCCCCATGTGCAGAGAGCCCGTCACATTTGGCGGGGGAATCACGATCGAAAAACTGTCTGCACCCGGCTTTGCGTTTGCACCGGCTGCGAACGCATTCGCTGCCTCCCAGGCTGCAAGCAAGCGGGCCTCGGCTTCTTTGGCATTGAAGGTTTTTTCCATCGACATCGTGTCGCTCCTGAACAGGGACTGCGCCTGCGCCTCCTCTAAACAAGGCAGCGACGAAGTGGAAGGGGCGCAAAGGTGCCTTTCGTCTGGACACTGCGGCTTTGGGCCATAGTCTCTGCCCAAAGCAGATCGAGGGAGATCCGAGATGCAGAAATTTGGAGAAAGCCAATCCGTCAAGCGGCGGGAAGATGTCCGGTTCCTAACAGGGGCTGGCGGTTACTTGGATGACATCGCTCCGCAAGGCGCACTGCACGCCTATTTTTTCAGGAGCCCGGTGGCCCATGCGCGTATCACGCAGCTTGGGCTTGAGGATGCGCGCGCTGCTGAGGGGGTGCATGGCGTGTTTGATGCGGCGTCCCTCGAGGCAGGGCAAGTCGACAATAATATTCCGGCCTCTGTGGTCAGCAATCGCGACGGGACAAAGGGCGCGGAAACGAAACGCCCGGTGCTCGCCAAGGACCGTGTGCGCTTTGTGGGTGAAACCGTGGCGATTGTGGTGGCGGAAAGCCTTGCTCTGGCAAAAGACGCCGCTGAACTGATCGAGTTCGACTATGAGGAGTTGGGCGCCCATGTCGATTTGGCGAAGGGCGGCGCGACGTTGCATGACAATGCGCCTGAAAACCTTGCGTTCGACTATGGCCTGGGTGATGCCGCAGCAACGGAGGCGACGCTGGCGGCCTCGGCCCATCGCATCAAGCTGAGCATCGATGACAACCGCATCATCGTGAATTCGATGGAAGCGCGCGGCGCCTTTGCCGAGTGGGGCGAGGATGGCCGACTGCACGTGTGTTTCGGGGGGCAAGGTGTTTGGGGTTTGAAGCGTGCGATGACCCGCTTCTTTGGCATCGATAAGGCGATGGTCCGGATCACAAACCCCGATGTGGGCGGCGGCTTTGGCATGAAGGGCTTCTCCTATCCTGAATACTATGCGGTTGCCTTCGCGGCGCGTGCCTGTGGCCGCCCCGTGCGCTGGTTCGCAGACCGCAGCGAGTCGATGTTGTCGGACAATGCTGGGCGTGATCTCGTCTCAGAGTGCGAACTGGGCTTTGACGCCGATCACAAAATCACAGCGTACAGCGTGAAAACGCGCTGTAACATTGGCGCATATAATTCTGAATTTGCTCAGTTTATACAAACTGATCTGTTCTCAAAAGTGTTCTGCGGCACCTACGACATCCAGACAGCTTATCTGGGCGTAGAAGGCTTTTTCACCAATACGACACCGGTCGATGCCTATCGCGGCGCGGGTCGGCCTGAGGCCATCTACGTGTTGGAGCGCATGATTGATTACGCCGCGCGTGAATTGGGCATATCGCCTATGGAACTGCGCCGTAAGAACTTTATCAACGTGGATGCGTTCCCCTATACGACACCTGCCAATGTCACCTATGACTGTGGGGATTTTAGAAAGGTTCTCAGGCGCATAGAGGGCGAGGCTGATGTTGCGGGTTTTGCCGCACGCAAAGCGGACAGTGCTGCGCGCGGTAAGCTGCGTGGCCTTGGGACATGCTATTACATCGAGTCTATCTTGGGTGATCCGTCGGAAAGTGCAGCGGTTGAGTTCACAGAGGATGGCGGTGCGCTGCTGTTCGTTGGAACGCAGTCGAATGGGCAGGGCCATGAAACCGTTTATGCCCAGTTCCTCTCAGACCAATCCGGCATTGATTACGATAAGATCACCGTCATCCAAGGCGATAGTGATCGCATCGCAAGTGGTGGTGGTACAGGCGGTTCGCGCTCTGTGACGGTTCAGAACACGGCGACGTTGTCGACCGTGCAGGTGATGGTCAAAGCGTTTGTTCCCTTCCTCGCGGAGGAATTGGGCGTTGCGGAGACCGACGTGACTTGGGAAGGGGATCGCTACCGTGTCAGCGGTTCAAACCAAACGCCTGACCTGCTGACTGTCGCGGAAATGGCCCGTGCCAAAGGCCGTGAGGATCTGTTGCGCCACGAGTCGCGGATCACGCTGGATGCGCGCAGCTTCCCCAATGGCGCTCATGTGGCTGAAGTTGAGATCGATTCTGAGACGGGTGAAGTCTCTGTGGCGAAGTATACGGTGACGGACGATTTCGGAAATCTGGTGCACCCGACGCTGGTGGAAGGCCAAATCCATGGCGGCATCGCCCAAGGCATCGGCCAAGCGCTGACCGAACACGTTGTCTACGACGAGGATGGGCAGCTGCTCACGGCCTCGTTCATGGACTATGGGATGCCCAGAGCCGATGATATTCCCATGATTGCTTTCTACACCGAGCCGGTTCCAACAAAAACCAACCCCATGGGCATGAAGGGCTGTGGTGAGGCGGGCACAGTGGGTGCGCTGGCGGCAGTTGCCAATGGCGTCTTGGACGCAGTGTGGGAGACCGGAGTGCGCAAGGTCGACATGCCATTCACGCCCGCGCGCATGTGGTCGATGATGCAAGCGGACGCCATTGCAGCGGAGTGACGCGTTTCGAGCACGGGCGCGCCTGAGAAAACGGCGGCGCGCCCTGCACAAGGGACGCGCCGTTACGGCGGAAACACTTGCGGATGCAAATCTTTGGTCACCTGCCCGCAAGCCAAGGACACTGGTGGTGATCCTGGATGGTACCCGCTCTTCCCTTGAACCAGATTATATTTCCAACGCGGGCCTTACCTATCAATTGTTGAGTAGGGATAAGCCCTCTGCCAGCCTGTCAGTGTTTTATGAACCGGGGCTGCAGTGGCAAAGTTGGCGCAGCGCAAGAGACGTGCTGACGGGGCGCGGCATAAACCGGCAAATCGCGCGGGCCTATGGCTTCTTGGCTTCGCGCTATCGGCCGGGGGACCAAATTTTTCTTATGGGCTATTCGCGCGGTGCATTTGCCGTCCGCTCGCTTGCGGGCGTGATCGACCAGATCGGGTTGATCCGATCGCGATGCGCTACGGAACGTCTGATCACACAGGCCTATCGGCACTATCGTTTCGGCCCCGGCACAGATGCTGCGGCCCAGTTCAGCGCCCTGTATTGTCACAAGCCGGTGTCGATCCGAATGATTGGTGTCTGGGATACGGTGAAAGCGCTTGGCATCCGCGCGCCTGTGATCTGGCGTTTGAGCGCCCCGACCCATGCCTTTCACAGCGATTACCTCTCTAGCGTGGTGGAGCACGGGTATCATGCGCTGGCCTTGGATGAGACGCGAAGAGCGTTCGCGCCCGAAATGTGGACATGCCCAGACGGCTGGGTCGGGGATATGCAGCAAATGTGGTTCGCCGGTGTTCACGGCGATATTGGGGGCCAGATCGATGGCCAGAGCGCCTGTCGGCCTCTATCAAATATCCCGCTGACGTGGATGCTCGAAAAGGCTGAGGCCCTTGGGTTGCCCCTGCCGGATCTTTGGCAGAAAGGGTTTCCGCAGAATCCGAAAGCGCCCTCGATCGGCGCCTACAGGGGATGGGCGCGGCTGTTTCTGTTTCGGTCAAGGCGCGTGGTCGGCCGGGACATATCTGAGCAGATGCACCCGTCTGTGCATATCAGGGAAGCTGCTGCTCCAGATCTGGAATTGGAACGGAAATCACCGGCGTGAGATCTGTGCTCATCCCTTCATGATGATGCAGGTTGTCGAGGCGGTTGCGTAAAGTTTCTCGTCGTCTTTCCCGCGCAATTCGCCGTTGGCAATTGCCGTCGAGCGCCCAGCGTGCTGTACATGGGCCGAGGCTAAAACCACGGTGCCAAGTGGGATAGGTTTGATGATATTCACCTTGTATTCCAACGTGGTGTAAAGCGCACCTGCAGGCAGGGTTGTCATCACAGCGCAGCCCATCGCGCTGTCAAGAATGGTGCCGTACCAGCCGCCATGCACGGTGCCCATAGGGTTGGTGACATGCTCGTGCGGGCTGCCTTCGAAGGTTGCGCTGCCTTGGGCCACATAGCTGAGGTGAAAGCCCATTGTTGGGCCGATGCTGGCAGCAGGGATTTGTCCATCGAGAATGGCCTCTAGAAAGGCAAGGCCAGACATGGACATGAGTGTTTCGCGGGTCGCGGGAGATGTCTGTATCATACCGGGAAGCTAGGACTCGCGGCAGGCACGGTCCAGCGCAAGACGGCCCTCAGGCAACATTGCGCAGCGGCTGTGGGTAAGGGGCCCCAAGAGCGATGGCCACATCCCGCGTTAATTCAAACCGGTTGAGCGTGTAGAAATGCAAATGCTCGACGCCCGCGTCGACGAGGGCGCTGGCCAGTTCTGTGGCCTGTGCAATGGCCAGCAAATCATGACGATCATCCCGGATCGCGGTTTCAAAAGCCTGATCCAGTTCTGCGGGTATGTTTGCACCGCATCGCTGAGCAAAGTTGCGGGCCTTGCGCCAATTTTCGATTGGCATCAGGCCGGGAATGATCGGGGCGGTTATGCCCGCTGCGCCGCAGCGGTCGCGAAACCGAAAGAACGTGTCTGCGTCAAAGAAAAACTGGGTGATCGCGCCGTGGGCGCCGGCATCGAGCTTTCGTTTAAGCCAATCGATGTCGGCCCCTGCAGAGGCAGCTTCGGGATGGGTGTCAGGATAAGCACCGACCCAAATTTCAAAATCGGCTACCTCCCGTAGCCCGGACACCAGTTCGACGGAGGAGGTGAAGCCATCAGGATGGGGGGTGAAGTTGGTAACCGTCTTGGGTGGATCGCCGCGCAGGGCAACCAATCTGTTGATGCCGGCGTCTAGGTAGCTCTGGGCGACAGATAGGGTTTCTGCGCGCGTTGCTTCTACGCAGGTCAAATGCGCTGCAACGTCGAGCCCGGTGCGCCCGCCAATTGCACAGGCAGCTTCCTGTGTCAGTTTCCGCGTCGTGCCCCCGGCGCCGTACGTGACGGATACAAACTCTGGTCCCAGCGGCGCGAGGCCTTTCACTGCATCCCACAGGCGAAAGCTTGCGTCGACGGATCGGGGCGGAAAGAATTCAAAGCTGAGCTTTGGGGGCCTGGGCATCTGAGCATCCTGCGGTTTTCTGGGTTGGCCCCCTGTATGCCCGCAGTCTATTATCAAGCCAAACTCATAATTCTCATCACAAACATGAGGTTTGTATGCATATCGAGTTCCGTCATCTGCGTTCGATTCAGGCGATCCACGAAGCTGGTGGGCTGGCCCGCGCAGCGGATCTTTTGAACATCACCCAATCGGCCTTGTCTCATCAGATCAAAGGATTGGAGGATCAGGCCGGGGTGGAATTGTTCGTGCGCCGCTCAAAGCCTCTGAAGCTGTCTGCTGCCGGGCACCGGCTGCTCAGTGCTGCCCAACGCATCTTGCCAGAGATGGCCGCGCTGGAGGCAGAGTTTGAGGGGTTGCGTTCCGGCAAGTCCGGGCGGTTGCATATCGCGATTGAATGTCACGCCTGTTTCGAATGGCTTTTCCCGGTGCTGGAGCAATTCCGCAAAGCCTGGCCTGAGGTTGATGTGGATATTCGGCCTGGCCTTGCCTTTGACGCGCTTCCCGCACTTGAGCGAGAGCAACTGGATCTTGTGATTTCCTCAGACCCTGAGGATTTGCCGGGTATAACCTTTATCCCGCTCTTTGATTACGCTCCCGTCTTTGTTGCCTCGTCCCGGCACCCACTTGCCGCGAAAAGCTACGTTGAGGCAGAGGATTTCGTCGGGGAAACCCTGATCACCTATCCTGTTGCCCGCGAACGGCTGGATGTGTTCACGGCGCTTCTCGGACCCGCTGGGGTAGAGCCTGCTACATTGCGCCAAGTTGAACTGACAGCGGTGATTTTGCTGCTGGTCGCATCGAACCGGGGCGTTGCTGTCTTGCCGGACTGGGTGGTGCGAGAGGTGCGCTATAATTCGGACTATGTCACCCGACCCTTGACCAAGTCTGGCGTGACCAAGCGACTCTATGCGGCCGTGCGCACCGACGAAGCCGCTTTGCCTTATATGGCGAATGTTCTGAAACTCGCCCGGACGGAGCCGATGAAATTGCAGCGCGCAGCGGCAGAGTGAACATATTTGAAAGGGAGAATGGCGCAGTTTTTCCCATCACGAGAACGGCGCCCCTTTCCTTGGCGCCAATCTGTTGCTATCGGGGCGCTCTCAACGTGGCAAGGAGGCCAAAATGCAAGGCAGCGCCAATCTGAACTTGATGCTCAAAGCAGCCCGCAAGGCGGGCCGGTCTCTTGCCAAAGATTTTCGGGAAGTCGAAAATTTGCAGGTTGGCTCCAAGGCGCCGGGCGATTTCGTCTCTCGCGCTGACCTGGCCGCAGAAAAAATCCTGCGCGAAGAACTGCGCGGAGCACGGCCAACCTATGGCTGGATGGCTGAGGAAAGCCCGGAAGAAGCGGGTGAGGATCCGACGCGGCGTTGGATCGTTGATCCTTTGGACGGCACCACCAACTTCCTGCATGGCATGCCCCATTTCGCGGTATCCATTGCGCTTGAGCATAAAGGGGAAATCGTTGCCGGTGTGATCCACGATCCGGCCAAGGATGAAACCTTCTTCGCCGAAAAAGGGCAGGGTGCCTGGATGAACGAATCCCGTCTGCGCGTGTCTGGCCGGACGTCCATGATCGAGGCCGTTTTTGCGACCGGTCTGCCATTTGCCAACAAGCCATACCTGCCAGCGGTTTTGCAGGATTTGGGCCGTGTTTTGCCAGTCTGCGCCGGGGTTCGGCGATTTGGCTCTGGTGCGCTCGACATGGCCTATGTGGCTGCTGGCCGGTATGACGGCTACTGGGAGCGTGGTCTCAAGGCATGGGACTTTGCAGCCGGGGTTGTCATCGTGCGTGAGGCTGGTGGATTCGTGGAGCCCTTGCGCGAGACCCAAAACCTGATGGAGACAGGCTCTGTCCTTGCCGCTTCTGGCGCGATGTTTGAACCGTTCTCAAAGCTGGTGCGCGAACGGCCTGAGAGCTGAGGTCACCAGTTCGGGTTAGCGCTTGCGCCGCACCTCTGGGACGGCGCTGCGCACATAGCGATAACGATGTTCTGGATGCGGCGGCAAGCCTTCGGTTCTTTGCCAAAACGCTGGTCCGCCGCGCCGCATCCAAACCGGGATCGTCAGGATAAGCCCCAGGACGAAGCCGCCCGCATGGGCCCAGTAGGCCACTCCCGCTGCGTCTGCGGCCGTCCCCAAGCCATTGAAAAGCTGTAACCCAAACCAGAAGGCCAGCATGATCCAAGCGGGCACCGGGATGACTTTGAAGAAGATCACGAGGATCAGTAGCACGTCTACACGGGCCTTTGGGAACATCAAAAGATAGCCTCCCATCACACCGGCAATCGCACCAGAGGCGCCGACCAGCGGGATATCTGAATTGGGGGCCGCGATGACATGCGCCGCGCTCGCCCCGATGCCGCACACGAGGTAAAAGAGCAGAAATGGCCCATGGCCCATCTCATCTTCCATGTTGTCGCCAAAAATAAACAGAAACAACATGTTGCCGGCGATATGCATAAACCCGGCATGCAAAAACAAGGACGTCACATAGGTGTGGGGCAGGCTTACGGCCGGGGTCAGAGCATAATCGGAGAAGAACTGGCCAATGGCCCGCTCGTTCTCAAACATCCCTGCGTAGCTGAAAAAAACAAGGATGTTCAGGGCGATAAGGGCCCAGGTCACGTAGGGTGTCTTGCCGGATGGGTTGTGGTCACGGATCGGGAACATGTCATTCAGTTGGGTATGGTGGGACAGGAACGTCAAGCCCCGCTGCTGCTGAAACAGGTCAAGTGCGGTCTGCGCACAGTCTCTTGATCACGCTGCATGTTGACCGGAGCGGGCGGCTTATGGCCCACTCTGCGCTATGAAACACCTGATCCTCAATGTGCTGTGTCTTGTGGCCCCTCTTGCGGGCCACGCGGAAACCTGTCCGCCCGCCAAGGATGTCACGTCTGACATTGCGATGCTGCTCAACGATGTGCGTGACGCACCTGATGAGCGCAGCGCCGCCGCAATCAGCAACAAGATGTGGCAACTTTGGACGATCGCGCCGGATGCGTTGGCGCAGGATTACCTCGATAACGGTATGACCCGTCGCAGCCAGTTTGATTTTGCCGGGGCGGAGGCGGCATTCACCGCTCTGATCGAGTACTGCCCTAACTACGCGGAAGGCTGGAACCAGCGCGCTTTTGTGAATTTCTTGAGGGAAGACTACCCGAAGGCGCTCGTCGATCTCGACAAGGCTTTGGAGTTGAACCCTGTCCATGTTGCCGCCCTGTCGGGCAAGGCTTTGACGCTTTTGTTCATGGGCGAAGAGGCGCAGGGCCAGAAAGTTTTGAGAGAGGCTTTGGCCCTCAATCCTTGGCTCTCGGAGCGGGCCTATCTGCGAGACGTGCCGCGCGACGATCTCTAGAGGAATTGTATCTGTTCGCCTTGTAGTTCTCAACTGCCGGAGCTAGGTTCGCAGCACGTCGCGGGCGTGGCGGAATGGTAGACGCATGGCACTTAAAATGCTTGGGCCGAAAGGCCGTGCCGGTTCAAGTCCGGCCGCCCGTACGTTTCATCACAGAAAGATTGCAGCGATTGTGACACGCCAGCGACCCATCATTGATTCAGGTGGGTGACGCGGTCCGCTGTGTGATGCATAACTCGCCCATATATTGCGATCGCGCGTCCCTTGCGCACCCAAGACAGGACCTTTCAGCCCTATGGCCATAAACAGTATCACGATTTGGCATGTGCCCCTTGCAACACTTCAAACCAGCGTAAACCAGCGGACCGGTCAAGGCATTGAAACAACAAGCATCGTTGTGGCGCTCAGCACAACGGATGGACAGGTGGGCTGGGGCGAAATTTGTCCGTTGCCCGGCGCAGGGCCGGTTTTCGTCGATGGTATTGCGCCGGCCATTGCTGAGTTGTCCGAAAAGATTTTGGGCGCTGACCCAAGCGGTCCGGAAGCATTTTTCGACACATTGGATCGCGCTTTGCCCGGGCACAATGAAGCGAAGGCAGCTATCGATATGGCTGTTTGGGATATCCACGGCAAACAAGCTGGTATGGCCGTTCACACATTGCTGGGTGGCCGCCAGACGGTTGGCTTACCCATCTGCCAGGAAATCGGGGCAATGGCGGCCGACGAAGTGGTTGAGATGGCCAAGTTGTCACTGTCGGGCGGGGTGCGTGTTTTCCGTGTTGCGCTTGGGCATGATCAGGATTGGGGCAGGGATGCCGACAGGTTGGTCGCTTTGCGCGAAACGGTCGGCCGTAAGGCAACAATCATTGGCGACTGGGCTGGACGTGGGGACAGGGTGTCAGCGATCCGGACGGCGCGAGAAACTGCCGGGATGGATCTTATCCTTGAACAGCCCTGTGCAACCATCGAGGAATGTGCAGCGGTCCGCCTGGCCTCTGGGCAGGTGATGAAACTGGACGAAAGCCTGCGCGGGCCAGGCGACGTGCTGGCTGCCCATCAAGCCGGTGTGCTGGATGCAGCCACCCTCAAACTCTCTCGCCTTGGTGGCATCACAAAGATGCGGCAGATGCGGGATCTTTGCCTGCTGCTTGGGGTGCCGATGTCTTTTGAGGATATTGCAAGCTCCGATGTTGGGGCATCAGCCGTTTTGCAAGTGGCCGCGTCCACGCCCTCAAACATGATGCTTTATACGCAAGACCTTGCGGGACAGCTCACACCGCGTCTGGATCGATACGGGCCAGCCCGTCGTTCAGGCATGATCGCGGCGCCGCTTCAAGCGGGGCTTGGCGTCGAGCCGGATCTCGATGCAATGGGCACGCCGCTCGCCGTGTTGGAGTGAGCACGGCCACACAGCGCTGGTCCTCGTGTTGTGAACCTAGAATGCGCCGCGGCAGGTTGTCTGCTGCGGTACGTTTTGTGCCAGCCTGCATGATGTGCCCGGGGATTTGGATTCTGGTATGCCAGGCACATTTGATTCCAGCGGAAGACTTTACAAAAAATTATAACCAAATGTTTTATATGGTATAATTATCCTTTCATTTGCATAAAGGGGCGCTAGGTATGTGGTATACCAAAAAGGCGCTGCCCATGAAACTGAAGCCGATCACCACTGCCCCCTCTCTCAAGGACCACATTTATAATGTGTTGCGCACCGCCTTGATTGAGATGGACATATACGGCGATGACGTGGAGCTGAAGCTCGATGAACGCTCTGTGGCTGAGCAGCTTGGCATTTCGCGCACGCCATTGCGCGAAGCGCTGACACGGCTTGAGCAGGAAGGCTTTGTTTCAGTGGTGCCGCGCAAGGGTATCTTTATCGAGCGCAAAACGCGTGAAGACATCCTGGAGATGATCGTTGCGTGGGCCGCATTGGAATCCATGGCTGCGCGCTTGGCGGCAACCGACGCCAGTGACAGTGAACTGGCCCAACTGCGCGCCCATGCCGAGGCCCATTCTGCATCGGCACAAAGGGCAGATTTATCAGAATATTCCGAAGCCAACATGGTTTTTCACCAGATGGTTTTGAGCATGTCGAATGTGTCGCTACTCAGTCGGATGGCTGACAGCCTTTTTGTGCACATGCATGCCGTACGCAGACGTGCGTTGGCAGAAAATGACCGCGCTTCACGCTCGGTGGCTGATCACATGGCTATCTTGGATGCCTTGGAAGCGCGCGATCCCGACAGAGCCGAACGCGCCAGCCGGGATCATACCATGCGCCTGTACGCCCATGTGGCGGCCCATTGGACATGGCTGGACCCCCGCTCAGACACAAAAAGTACATCCGCAATGACCGCGCCTGCCACCTGAAAGCAGGGGCGCAAACATGTTTGCAGCTTTTGATGGAGGATAGACCGATGAAAGCGCTCGACGGAATCAAGGTTCTGGACTTTACCCATGTCCAGTCTGGCCCCACATGCACGCAGCTTCTGGCATGGTTTGGTGCCGATGTGCTCAAGGTGGAGCGCCCCGGCGTGGGGGATGCCACACGCAAGCAACTGGTCGACGTGCCGGGTGCGGATAGCCTCTATTTCACCATGCTGAACCACAACAAACGCTCGATCGAACTCAATTCCAAGACAGAAGAGGGCAAGATGGTCCTGACCCGTCTCATCGAGGAATGTGATGTGATGGTTGAGAACTTTGCGCCGGGCGCGTTGGACCGGATGGGCTTCACCTGGGAACGGATCCAAGAGATCAATCCTCGGATGATCCTGGCCTCGATCAAGGGCTTTGGCCCAGGGGACTATGAAGATTGCAAAGTGTACGAAAACGTTGCGCAATGTGCTGGCGGTGCGGCCTCAACAACAGGCTTTCTCGATGGTCCGCCGCTGGTGACGGGCGCCCAGATTGGCGACAGCGGCACGGGCCTGCATCTCTGCCTCGGCATCGTGACTGCCTTGTTCCAAAGAGAGCGTTCCGGGCGCGGACAGAAAGTGTCTGCGGCCATGCAGGATGGCGTTTTGAACCTCTGCCGCGTAAAACTGCGCGATCAACAGCGCCTCGATGCGGGGCCTTTGACGGAATACAGCCAGTATGGCGAGGGCATTCCCTTTGGCGATGCAACGCCGCGGGCGGGTAACGATTCAGGGGGTGGCCAGCCTGGCCGCATCCTCAAGTGCAAAGGTTGGGAAACCGATCCAAACGCCTATACCTATTTCATCACGCAGGCAGCCGTTTGGGGCAATGTGTGTGATGTAATCGGCAGGCCGGATTGGAAAACGGCAGAAGGCTATGCCACGCCGCCAGAACGCCTCGATAAACTCAATGAGATTTTCGAGGCAATCGAAGCTTGGACAATGACCAAGACAAAGTTTGAGGTCATGGAAATCTGTAATCCTCTCAACATTCCGGTGGGGCCAATCCTGTCCACGAAAGAATTGATCGAGGATGAGGGCCTGCGGGCTACGGGCACCATCGTGGACCTCGATCACCCGGAGCGCGGGCGCTACACCTCCGTTGGATGCCCGATCAAGCTCAGTGACAGCCCTGTCGAGGTGGAGCGCAGCCCCTTGTTGGGTGAGCATACGCTCGAAATTCTGACCGAGGTTTTAGGCATGCAAGGCGACACCTTAGATCGGGTGGTTCAGTCGGGTGCCGTTGGGACGCCCCGTCCCGTCGCCGCCGAATAAGGCGCTCGCAAAACGCTGAACCGTGCGGGGTGCGTGACGCAGTTGACGCGCCCCGTTCATTATTTTGGGCCTATGCGCTCAGCACCACGGCCTCCGGTTCGTTTGCACATGGTGGGGAGGCTTGGTCATCAAAATACCAGCCGTCATGGCCTATGTCTCCATAGCCAATGTTCCCGATGAAACCGACAGGGTTGGGGACGCGATCTGCGCGATGGTCGTATTGCTGCACGTGCAAATCCCCTCTAGTTCTCTCGATTCGGGCGGGTAACAAAATTTCGCGTGAAGCCGAGCCTGCTTTTCAAAAATAATTTTTGGAATTCTCTGCGGGCTTGTCCTGAATAATGCCCGTAAGGACGGGCGCTTACCTGACATTAGAGGCAAATAACTGATTTCAGGATGCAAATGTATGCTGAAAAACTTGTGGTCGTGCTAAATGGCGCGCCCTAATTCGCCTCGCATCAGACGTGAGTGCTTTGCCACTGTGCGCCCGATGAGTACGCTGCGATGCAGCAAGTTAGGTGGCTTGACCCGAGAGGGTTCGCCCGGAGGAGGAAAAATATGACTGTAACTCGCCGTAGTTTTGGAGCGCTCGCAGGTGCTGCGCTTGCGCTGGCAACAATCTCAGGTGGCGCGCTGGCTGCTGACGGATTTAGCCCCAGCAAGCCAATCGATTTTGTGATCATGGCCGGTAAGGGGGGCGGTGCTGACAAGATGGCACGCCTTATGCAGTCGATCATCGAACAGGAGGGTCTCGCGGACCGCCCTGTTGTGCCGACAAACAAATCCGGGGGCTCTGGTGCCGAGGCCTTGGTACACATGAACGGCGTCAACGATCCTGATCACACGATCATGGTCACGCTCAACAGTTTCTTCACAACGCCTTTGCGTCAGCCTGGACTTGGGGTGGACATCATGGAATTTGCGCCGGTTGCGCGCATGGCGGAAGACACGTTCCTGCTGTGGGTCCACAAAGATGAAGGTATTGATAGCTTTGACGCGTTTCTTGGCGAAGCGAAAGCGCGGGGCAACAAGTGGGTGATGGGTGGCACCGGCAAGAACGCCGAGGACAACATCATCACCGACTTCCTGAATGCGAATTACGGCCTCGACATCAAGTACATCCCCTACAAGGGCGGTGGTGAGGTGGCCAAGCAGGTTGCGGGTCGCCAGATCACGTCTTCTGTCAACAACCCGTCCGAGGCGCTTGGCTTCTTTGAAAGCGGCGATCTGATTCCACTGGTTGCCTTCACGGACGAGCGTCTGCCGATGTTCCCGGACGTGCCCACGCTGAAGGAAGTTGGCGGCGATTTCTCCTACTTCATGCAGCGGGCTGTTGTTGGTGCGCCGGGCATGTCGGATGCCGCTCAGGCCTATTATTCTGACCTGTTTGCCAAAGTGTACGAGTCCGCAGCGTGGCAGGACTACAAGGCCAAGAAATCCCTGATGGGTGATCTCATGGCGGGTGATGCGCTCAAGGCCTACTGGACCACCCAGCGGGACCGTCACGAAGGCATCCTTCGGGCTTCTGGCGCCATCAACTAAGCACGAGAAGACCTGCGGAGAGAGAAGACATGCGCACAGCAGAGATGACCACTGCCGGGCTTCTGGCACTTTTCTCTCTCTACCTTATGTGGATCAGCGGGGCGCCTCCGGCCTGGAACCCGAGCGCGCCCCGGTTTGCGAATATTGGCATGATAGAAGGTGAGGGGCCCGGTTCGGGCTTTTGGCCATTCTGGCTGAGCCTTGTGATGTTTATGTGCTGTCTGTGGATCGGCTGGAATGGCTGGCGCAGGAAGTCGGGGCCTTCGCGCCAGGAAGGCCCATTTCTGGATGCCCATAGCTGGCGCACCGTTATCCTTGTCGGGGGCGGCGTGGTCGGTTTTTGGGGCCTGATTTACGTGCTGGGCTTCTACGGGGCGATCTTCGTTTTCATGACCTATTACATGCTGGTGATTGGGCGTCACAGCCTCGGGTTGACGCTGGCAATCGCAACAGCCTTGCCCGTGGTCAGCTTTTTCTTCTTCGACGTTGCCATGCGGATCGTGCTGCCCAAGGGCTATCTCGAGCCCCTGTTTATTCCGCTTTACGCGGTTTTCCTGTGATTTGAGCTTAGGACGCATCCAATGGACATCGTTGTCGCCCTGATGCAGGGCATTGCTGTAGCCCTGGAGCCCATGAACCTTGGCTTGGCCATTCTTGGCGTGGTGGTCGGCCTGTTTGTCGGGGCCATGCCGGGACTAGGATCGGTGAACGGGGTCGCGATCCTGTTGCCTTTTACTTTTGTTATACAGTCCATGACGGGCTCACCCACATCGCCGATGATCTTTCTGGCGGCGATCTATTATGGGGCCATGTATGGGGGCGCGATCAGCTCGATCACGCTTGGGATCCCGGGCGCGTCCACAGCGGTGGCCACAACTTTTGATGGCAGGCCCTTGGCTTTGAAAGGGCAGGCGGACAAGGCACTGGTGACGGCCGCGGTGGCCTCTTTTGCTGGCGGAACCATCTCGAACATCCTGTTCACCGCCTTTGCGCCGCCGCTGGCCAGTGTCGCCCTCAAGTTCGGGGATCCTGAAATCTTTGCTCTGATGTTGCTGGCCTTTGCAACGTTCATCGGCTTGGGCGGGGACGACATCCCCAAGACCATCTTTTCGATCTGTCTTGGCCTGGTGCTTGCGACGGTCGGATTTGATATCGTCTCGGGCGAGCCGCGCCTGATCTTTTTCGAGATGACAGGGTTCATGAACGGGATCAGGTTTCTTGTTCTGGCCATCGGCGTTTACGGCATTGCCGAAATGCTTTGGACAATTCATTCCACACGATCAGGCGATACGGGCATGGCGCAGGTAGACGTGTCCGCCCGCCGCATCTGGCAAAATATCAAAGAATTTCCAGAGGCCTGGCGCGGGACGTTGATTGGCTCGGCCCTCGGCTTCTTCGTGGGTATTCTGCCCGCCGCCGGAGCGACACCGGGCTCACTCATGAGCTATGGGGTGGCCAAAATGACATCCCGCAAACCTGAAACCTACGGGAAAGGCTCCATTGATGGGGTCGCGGCCCCTGAAAGCGCCAATAACTCTGCCTCGACCGGCGCGATGTTGCCCATGATGACATTGGGCATTCCCGGCTCGCCCACCACCGCGGTGTTGCTTGCGGGCATGGTCATTTGGGGATTGCAGCCTGGCCCGCTGCTGTTTTCCGAGCAGCCCGATTTTGTCTGGCCCCTTGTGGGCAGCTTCTACATCTCGAACGTGATTGCACTTTTGGTAAACCTTGCCTTCATCCCCCTGTTTTTGTGGATGCTGCGGATGCCTTTTACCATTCTGGCTCCGATCATCTTCGTGCTGAGCCTCGTGGGTGTCTACGCCGCCTATCAAAACATGTTTGACGTAGGACTGATGGTAATGGTGGGGCTTGCAGCGTTTTTCTTGCGGGTGCTCGACTATCCGCTGGCCCCTGCGGTGCTGGCAATTGTGCTCGGCCCGATTGCAGAGCCAAAATTACGGCAATCTCTCCTGTTCTCGGACGGAGACTTCACTATCTTTCTCACGAGGCCCATCGCCGGGCCCATCACCGTGATTGCTTTGGTGCTGCTGCTGCTGCCCCTTTTCAAGTTGATCCGGAACAAGCTGCGCAAGCCCGCCGCGGTGGCGGATTGACCAACCAGGCCAAACGCCGGTCTGGGTAAATGAACGACGGAAAGAACTTATCCATGGCTAAAAAGATCCTGATCCTGGGGGCCTCCTACGGCTCGCTTCTGGGAACGAAACTGTTGATGGCCGGCCATGACGTGACGCTTGTGTGTCGCAGAGCAACGGCAGATTTTATCAACAGCAAAGGCACCGTGGTCAAACTGAAGCTGCGCGATGAGGACAGCCACCGTGCAATCGCCTCGGGCGATCTGCCGGGTAAAGTTAACGCGGTGACGCCCGAAGAAGCTGATCCCGCAGCTTACGATCTTGTCGCGCTCGCAATGCAGGAGCCGCAATACGGTGCCGACAGCATCCGGGATTTGTTGGCGCGGACGGCCGCTGCGCGCGTGCCGTGTTTGTCGATCATGAATATGCCGCCGCTGCCTTACCTGCGTCGTATCCCGGCTTTGCGCGATGTGCCTTTGGAGCAGTGCTTTACGGCCCCGGAGGTTTGGGATGGGTTTGATCCGGACCTCGTGACCCTGTGCTCGCCCGATCCGCAGGCATTCCGCCCCCCCGAGGAGGAGGCAAACGTCTTGTTCGTTGGCCTGCCCACCAATTTCAAGGCGGCCGCCTTTGCAGATGCAGGCCATAACGCGTTGCTTCAGCAGTTGCAGGACGACATCGCTGCAGTGACGCTGGATGGCAAGGACGTGCCGGTGAAGCTGAAGCTGCATGACAGCCTTTTCGTGCCTCTTGCCAAATGGTCAATGCTGCTGACCGGCAATTACCGCTGCATCACCCGCGGTGGCGTCCGCCCGATCCGCGAGGCGGTGCATGGTGACCTCAACGCAAGTGCTGCGATCTACGCCTATGTGGATGCCTTGGCGCGCAAGCTTGGGGCTGATGCCGCGGATCAGGTGCCGTTTCAGAAATATGCAAACGCGGCACAGAACCTGCTCAAACCTTCATCCGCAGCCCGTGCTATCGATGCCGGGGCACAGCAGATTGAGCGTGTGGACATGGTGGTACAGGCGATTGGATCTGCCATTGGCGAGGGCAGCGCCGAAGTGGATGAAACAGTTGATATTGTGAATGCTCGACTGAATGCAAACAGGTCTGTCGCGGCCTGATTGTTCATCTGCGGATTGGGGCAGGGGGCGCTGTGGTTGGTGTCCCCTGACGATGTTGCACCCGATTTGCGCGCAACAACTGCGGGCCCACCGGGGTGATGCTTCGCTCTAGTTCAATGGGATGCAGCCGCGCAGCGTTGTGCAGTAAGACCCGAATGCGCTCGGTGCTGGCATATCAAGGGGGTCTGCCGGGATGAGAGAGTCATCGGCTCGTTCCTCGCGCTCCCGCTCAGCCTGCTCCGCTGCACGCTTCTTTCTCAATTCATCTAAGTCATTGTCAAAGATCGTATTGAACTCAACCGAGTTCGAAATGCCCATCTCATCAGACGACAAAGGCGCCGTAAGTTCATCGAGCGCTTGCGCACCGTTGTTTGGGCTTTTGCCTGTGCCTGAGGGTGCCATCGACCATAACACCGGTGCCGCTTCAGCACAGTAGGCCCATCCAATTGTGGCAAGCGCAAAAGCCGTAAGAAACTTTTTCTGGAGCATGTTGGTGTCTGCTCGATCTACTAAAATATCAATCTGTGCCGTTAGACTTTCAAATTGTACAGAGGTCAACAAGGGTTTCCCTCCGGTGAAATCCATATCATCCTTGCCGTAAGAAACTCACTTGGGGCACTGGCAATGGAATTGTTGTTGGATTTGAACCAGCCAGATTGGCTGTCGGATGCAGATTTGGCAGAGCGTCTGTCTCAAGAATTGCCTGGGGTTACGATCCACTGTGGCCCGCCCGACAGACCGTTGCCCGAGGTGACCATGGCCGTAACCTCTGCGGGGCGCCCGGGCTTTGCCAATTTTCTGCCAAACCTCAAGCTGGTGCAAAAGCTTGGCGCTGGTGTGGACGGTGTGCTGCGGCATGGGGATCTACCTGACCACGTGCAGGTCGCGCGGCTTGCATCGACAAGCCAAGCAGAAGAAATCTCGGAATATGTGCTCGGGGCCATTCTTTGCTGGCAGCGGGGTTTTCTGAAGTACGCCCGTATCAAACATTGGGCATCCGAGCGGCCCGAACATGTGTCAGAGCGCGCGGTGACCGTACTGGGCTTGGGGCAGATCGGGGCGCGCGTTGCCCAAGATCTCGCGCAAAGAGGCTACAGCGTGAAGGGGTGGGCGCGCAGTCCCAGAACCATACCGGGCGTGGAGTGCCTGCATGGTGCCGAGGCGCTGGATGCTGCGCTTGCTGGGGCGGGATATATTGTGAGCGTGTTGCCCTCGACACCTGAAACGCGGGGCCTCTTCGATGCTGCGGGGCTTTCACGGCTGTCGGCTGACGCCGTTTTGATCAACGTTGGGCGGGGCGATTTGATTGTGCCGTCCGATTTATGCGCCGCGCTGGATGCTGGTGCTCTTCGGGGGGCAGTGCTCGATGTCACTCCGCAGGAACCCTGGCCCGAAACCGATCCGCTGTGGCAACGCGAGGATGTGTTGATCACCCCCCATGTGTCCGGCTGGTCGGTAGAGGGGGGCATGGATGTGGTCTCAGACAACTACTTGCGGCTGCAAGAGGGCGCGCCGATCCGCAACCTTGTCGATCGAACGCTAGGCTACTGAAGCGCAGACTTTGTCAGAAAGGGAGGGCGCAATGGCCCGTTTGGAGGATCGAATTGCGCAGGGCAGGGGGGATGCCCCCGCTGACATCGTGTTGCGGGGCGGGCAGGTTTTTGACCTGATGACAGGCGCGATGCTGCAGGGCGATGTCGCCATCTGTGGCGATCGGATCGTTGGCACCTGCGACAGTTATGAAGGCCGCAAGGTGATTGATGTAACGGGCCTCACACTGGTCCCCGGTTTCATAGACACGCACCTGCATGTGGAAAGCAGTTTGGTGACCCCGTGGGAGTTTGACCGATGTGTCACGCCGCGCGGCGTGACAACGGCCATTTGTGATCCGCATGAAATCGCGAATGTGATCGGTGCCGCAGGCATCACATGGTTTCAGCAGGCATCTGAACAGGTGTTGATGGATCTGCGTGTTCAACTCAGCTCCTGCGTGCCGTCAACCCATATGGAAACGGCTGGTGCGGAACTTCTGGCAGAAGACATAGCCGCGTTGCGCGGGCACCCGTCTGGGATCGGGCTGGCGGAGTTCATGAACTATCCAGGCGTCATTCACCGGGATCCGCAGGCCATGGCAAAGCTGCGGCTGTTTGAAGGGGGACATGTAGACGGACATTGCCCCCAGCTTTTGGGCAAAGACCTCAACGCCTATGTCGCGGCCGGCATCCGGACAGAGCATGAAGCGACAACCGTGGAGGAAGCGCGCGAGAAGCTGCAGAAGGGCATGCGGGTTTTGATCCGGGAGGGGTCGGTTTCCAAGGATTTGCACGCCTTGCTGCCGCTCATCAATGATGCCACCGCGCCCTATCTGTGCCTCTGTACGGATGATCGCAATCCTCTCGACATCGCGGAAGAAGGGCATCTCGATTACATGATCCGCGTGATGATTGCGGCGGGCGTGTCTCCGTTGAATGCCTATAGGATCGCCAGCCTGTCGGGGGCCGAGGCCTTCGGTTTGCGCGATCGCGGCCTTATCGCGCCGGGACGCCGTGCAGATATCGTCTGCCTCGGGAGCTTAGAGGCGTGCGATGCGCAGTTGGTGCTCGCCGGAGGGCAGGTCGCAGATGCTGCCGCGTTTGCGGGTCGGGGCGCTGCGGTGGACATTGGCCGCCGTTCCGTGAAAGCCCCGCCTGTTTCGCCAGAGGTGTTCCGCCTCGGTGCAAACCGCCCCCTCTGCCATGTGATTGGCATTCGTGAAGGGCAAATTCTGACGGATCATGAGGTCGAAGAAATCATGCCGGAAGGCGGCGATATGCGTCCTGACCCTGAGCGTGACCTTGCCCGGGTGACAGTGATTGAACGGCACGGGCAAAACGGAAATATCGCAAATGGGTTCGTGCGCGGCTTTAAGATGCAGCGTGGCGCGATCGCATCCACGGTCTGCCACGATCACCACAACATTATCTGCGTTGGTCAGGACTACGCAGATATGGCCATTGCGGTGGAGCGGCTGAAAGCGATTGAGGGGGGCTTCGTCGTGACTGAAGGTGGCCGTGTATTGGCGGAGCTGGCTCTGCCCGTCGCCGGGTTGATGAGCAGCTTGCCGTTTGAAGACGTGAAAACGGAACTCGAAGCCCTGCGGGAAGCTGCCGAAAGCCTTGGTGTGCGCCTGAAAGAGCCATTCTTGCAGCTGGCCTTCCTGGCTTTGCCAGTGATTCCGGCCCTCAAAATCACCGATCACGGCATGGTCGATGTCACGAAGTTCGAAGTCATCTCATAGGGGTGGCTCAACGGGGTGATTCACCACAGATTCTCTTCTGCAGGGCAGCAAAAACACGCAAATTCATGCTGCAACGCAGAAAGGTTGTAATTGCTTTCAATGGCTTAGGTGGTTTCTTGTAAAAAACCTGCCCGAAGGCCCAAAAACCCCTTGCGGCTTTAGTTCGGTATCCGTAGAACCCCCTTCACCGGCGGCGCTGAGGCGCACGACGGGGCGGCCGGCGGGTCGGGGTTGAGAGGCTCTGGTTTGTTGGTTGAGATAAAT
>Ga0189289_10160_pt1 | contig 66923 bp, 63 predicted proteins | sample UW106minimetaG_FD_130313 | JGI IMG/M metagenome (GOLD analysis project Ga0189289, IMG submission 130313) | Marine microbial communities from the Costa Rica Dome - UW106 mini metaG | ecosystem: Environmental > Aquatic > Marine > Oceanic > Photic zone | place: Costa Rica: the Eastern Pacific...
AATGGTAATCTATTGGTCATAAAAGTTTAAATATGGCTATCTTGAAACTTATTTAATTAAAGTATAAAATAATATTTCAAGGTGGGTAAAGATACTATTGTTATTCGAGAAATTAAATCCGATGACGACCCAAAAATTGCTAGAGCTATTCGCTCCGTTTTAATAGAGCTAGGAGTGCCTAAGGTTGGTACAGCTTACGAAGACAAAGCTCTGGATTACATGACGGAAACATATAATCAACCTCGAAAAGCCTATTTTGTTTTGCAACAGAATGATGCAATTCTTGGGGGTGCTGGAATATCTCCTTTAGATAATTATGAAGGCAACGTATGCGAATTGCAAAAGATGTATTTTCTGCCTGAGGCACGCGGCGTAGGCTTAGGAAGTAAGATGATGTTCAAATGTCTTGAATTTGCTAAAAATGTAGGCTTTGATCAGTGTTATTTAGAGACAATGCCTTACATGGATAATGCAAGAAGATTGTATAAAAAAGTTGGGTTTGATTTTATAGATGAGCCAATGGGTGATACAGGGCATTATTCTTGTTCTGTATGGATGCTAAAAGATTTATAACCGTGAAAGCATTAGATCTAAAGCAAATTTTCCATAACGAGTTGAATGCTATCTACGGAAGGGACGAGGTAGAAACCTTTTATTTCTTGAGTACAGAGTTTTATTTTAATATTTCAAGATTGCAATTAGCACTAGACCCTGAATTCACGTTCTCAAAAATTGAAACAGGGCAGCTCATAACCGTATTAAATGAGTTAAAAGCTCAAAAGCCAATTCAGTATGTCCTCGGGGAGACTGAATTCTATGGTTTAAAATTTAAGGTAAATTCTGATGTTCTTATCCCAAGACCAGAGACTGAAGAGCTTATTAACTGGATTGTCAAGGATAATGCAAGTAGGCAAACTAATAAGAAACTTAAGATTTTAGATATTGGAACAGGTTCTGGATGTATTGCTATTGCACTTGCAAAGCACATACAAAATGCAACTATATATGCCTTAGATGTTTCAGAACAGGCTTTAGATGTAGCAAGAACGAACGCAGAGGATAATCAGGTAAATATTCAATTTATAGAGGGAGATGTATTAGATAAAACTTCTTGGAGTTGTCAAATGGACGATTTAAATTTTGATGTTATCGTTTCTAATCCTCCTTATGTACGGTGTTTAGAAAAACAAGAAATGAACCCTAATGTATTAGACAATGAGCCCTCATTAGCTTTGTTTGTTGATAATGAAAATCCTCTTCAGTTTTTTGATGCAATAGCAGCATTAGCTGTTGATAAGTTGAATATTGATGGTCAATTATTTTTTGAAATTAACCAGTATTTTGGAAAGGAAATGGTGACGCTATTAGACGCTTATAAGTTTGAAGGTGTTGTGTTAAGAAAAGATTTAAATGGTAACGATAGAATGATAAAAGGACATGTGATTTAATGAAAAGTATATCTGTGTTTTGCGGCAGTAGTGAGGGCAATGATCAAATGATTATTGAAACAGCTTATCAATTGGGACAAACACTTGCCAAAAATGCTATTGCATTGGTTTATGGTGCGGCTAAAATTGGCATTATGGGAAAAGTTGCAGAAGGAGCTCTTGAAAGAAATGGTAAGGTGATTGGTGTTATTCCGCATTTTTTAGAAACCAAAGAAATTGTTCATTATGGTCTTAACGAACTTATTGTAACAGACAATATGCACGATCGAAAGGCAATATTTTATGATAGAAGTGATGGATTTATAATTATTCCTGGTGGGTTTGGTACAATGGATGAGTTTTTTGAGATTACAACATGGGGGCAATTGGGGCTTCATTCTAAGCCTATTGGTATTTTAAATATTAATGGGTATTACGATGCGTTGATTCAACAATGTAAAATAATGGTAGATCGTGGATTTTTGAAACAGGAAAATTTTGATGCAGTTGTCATGGATACAACAATTGAAGGGTTGTTGGAAAAAATGAACAATTTTGTGCCATTGCCAGCACCTAAATGGTTAAATAAAGAAAGATTGTAGATGACAATAGAATTGAAAATACAAGAGTTACGTGACGAACTTCGTCAACATAATTATAATTATTACATCCTCGATAATCCAACAATTAGTGATTATGAGTTTGATATGAAATTAAAGGAACTTCAAGCTTTAGAGGATGCCAATCCGCAGCTTTTTGATCATAATTCTCCAACCCAACGTGTAGGCGGTACTATTACAAAGAACTTCAATACTATTGTTCATGATTTTAGAATGTATTCTCTTGATAATTCCTATTCGAAAGAGGATTTATTAGACTGGGAGAAGCGAATCAAAAAAATGGTTGACGGTGAGGTTCAATATACTTGTGAACTCAAGTATGATGGTGCTTCAATAAATTTGACCTATGAGGATGGTAAGTTGATACGTGCTGTTACTCGAGGGGACGGAGTACAAGGTGATGAGGTTACACCCAATGTGAAGACTATAAAAACAGTTCCATTACAGCTAAAAGGTGATTTTCCAAAACGATTTGATATCAGAGGGGAAATTATCTTGCCTATTGAAGGTTTTTTAAAAATGAATAAAGAGCGTATTGCTAATAATGAAGAGCCTTATAGAAACCCTAGAAATACAGCTTCAGGAAGTTTAAAATTACAAGATAGTGCCGAGGTGGCAAAACGTCCGCTTGAATGTTTGTTATACAGTATTAAAGGCAACGATTTACATATATCAACGCAATATGAAGGGCTGGAAAAAGCAAGAGTTTGGGGATTTAAAGTCCCAAAAGAAGCTAAATTAGTTAACTCCATTGATGAGGTTTTAGACTTTGTGGCGTATTGGGATGAGCACCGTCATAATTTGCCTTATGAAATAGATGGTGTGGTTATTAAGGTGAATAGTTTATTTCAGCAAGATGAACTAGGGTTTACGGCTAAAGCACCGCGATGGGCTATGGCATATAAGTTTAAAGCAGAGCAAGTTTCTACACGACTCAATGAAATTACATATCAGGTAGGAAGAACGGGAGCTATAACACCTGTGGCTAATTTAGAACCAGTTCAATTGGCAGGCACTATCGTTAAACGCGCATCCTTACATAATGCAGATCAAATAGAGAAATTAGATATTAGAGTAGGAGATGCGGTATATGTAGAAAAAGGCGGTGAAATTATTCCTAAAATTGTTGGCATAGATTTAAGTAAACGACCCAAAGATTCTCAACCAACAGTTTACATTACGCATTGTCCAGAATGTGGAACGGAACTGAGCAGACCCGAAGGAGAGGCCAAACACTATTGTCCAAATGACAGTGGATGTCCTCCACAAGTCGTAGGTCGTATCCAGCATTATATCTCAAGAAAGGCTATGGATATTGAGGGATTGGGTGGTGAAACAGTGGCTTTATTGGTCAAAGAAAGTTTAATAACCAATTATGCAGATCTTTATGAATTAACTGTAGATCAAATTATTCCTTTAGAACGAATGGCTGAGAAGAGTGCAGAAAACTTAGTAAAAGGCATTATGGCATCTAAGCAAATCCCTTTTGAACGTGTCCTTTTTGCTCTGGGAATAAGATACGTGGGCGAAACAGTTGCAAAAAAATTAGCGAAACATTATAAGTCTATAGATGCTCTAATGTTCGCATCTATGTTAGATTTAATTAGTGTAGATGAAATAGGGGATCGTATTGCTAAGAGTGTTGTTGAATTCTTTTCGATTGAGGCTAATAAGTCGATTATTGCACGATTAAAGCATTATGGTGTTCAATTAAAAATTTCTGCCGATAAATTAGCGAATCAAACAGATAAATTAAAAGGTCAAACTTTTGTGGTTTCTGGTGTATTTGAAACGGTGTCTAGAGCAGATCTTAAAAAGCTCATTGAAGACAATGGTGGTAAAGTGTCGTCTTCAATTTCTTCAAAGACCAGTTATGTTGTGGCGGGAGATAAAATGGGGCCTAGTAAAAGGACTAAGGCTGAAAATTTAAACATAACAATATTAACTGAAATAGCATTTTTAGAGTTGATGAAATAAATTCTTACAATAAATGAGTATTATCACCGATTAAAAGCATTTTTTTTCGTTTAATTGCGGAATATTTTTATATTTGTTGCGTTAGTAAGGGATTAGTTAATGTTAATAAATAGAACCTTAAAAGTATTATTGCTATTACTAGGCTGTTTTTTTATTGTGCTGCAGGGGCAAGCTTTGGAGTTGGAAGGAGCCGCAGTAAGTGCAGTAATGCTAGTGATTTTAACAATCCTTTATTGTAAATGGACAGAAAAGAAGTCGAAATTATTTTTTTGGTTTATAGTAGTTTTTACAATAGCGCATGTGCTTAGCTATTCGTCTTGGTTTTTTGAGCCCATTGAGCATTACGAAATAGATCTATTCTATTATACTGCTAATATTTTATATATTATTTCTTATATTTTTCTAATTCTTAGAATCACTTCAGAGTTAGATTTTAAGAAAGTATTTACAGAATTGACTATTCCTCTTATCATACTAGTATTTTTAGATGTTTTTTGTGTGGTGTTAGTTACAGATACAACGAAAGGTGCATTAGATATTTCTCAATATATTTTGGAGTTCATCTACAATGCAGTTATTATGGCATTGCTATCTGTAGCTTTGATAAATTATATGTACAGGAATGATAATAAATCCATGTTAATCCTTATTGGGTCTATCTGTATCGTTTTTTCTGAGATTATTCAATTGGCTTATTATTATATTTTAGAGGATGATCGAAGCCTAGGATTCATATATTCGTTCTTCCTTGTGGTTGCATTTATATTTTTCTATTTACAATCTCAAGTCCAATTTACTGGTCCGATCCCGGAGTATGCAGATGAATAATATTTAACTTATTTTTTGCCCTATTAAAGGAATAGCCTTTCTCTGATTAATTAAAATTATTCCACTTAGAGTAAAGGTCAGAACAGCTGTATAAAATAATACACCTCCATCACCTTTAACTACAATTCCGATTTCTGTGAGATGCATCATTATTGCGCCTCCAATAAGTCCTAGTGTTAATATTGCGCCAGCCCATGCGGTTTTTGGAATTAAAAGAAGTATGCCAGCTATAAGTTCCAATATTCCTATTCCGATTCTACCAAAAGGTTCTAAGCCCACAGTCTCAAAAATGTATACACTGTCTGGGTGCGCCATAAACTTAAAACGAAGTGTTTGAATTAAAATAACCGCAACTGCAATTCTCAGTACTAAAATTATTTTGTTAGATTTCATGTTTTCGTTATTTAGTTGAAATCTTAGACGTCAGATTTTAAGCACCTTACAAAAATTACTAAATTAATATAGTTGTCCCTTCCGACTGAGTTTCCTTTCCAGTTTTAAAATAAAAATCAACTCTACCTAAGTAAAGGCCATAGGCACCGACTTGATTTACCAATACATTTTTTCCTTCACTGTTTTTTTCTATCGTAGGTTTTGGCAGGAAAGTATGTGTATGTCCACCAATAATTAAATCAATGTTTTTTGTTGAGCGTGCTAAATTTAAATCGCAAACGCGATCAGGCATATCACTGTAATAATAACCAATATGCGAGAGACAAATCACTAGATCACATTGTTCTTCCTCTTTTAATATTCTTGACATGTCTTGGGCAATTTCAATTGGGTTATGGTAAATAGTTTCTTTGTACATATCTTTATTTACTAACCCTTCTAGCTGGATGCCAAGCCCAAAAACACCAATTTTAATATCATTCTTTGTAAACGTTTTATAAGGCTTCACGAAGGTGTCAAGGACTGTGTTAGAGAAGTCATAGTTTGCAGAAACAAAATCAAATTTTGCATGTGGCATTTGCGCAAGTAAGCCATCTACACCATTGTCAAAATCATGATTACCAATGGTTGCTAAATCGTACTTTAGCATACTCATGAGTTTGAACTCTAATTCACCTCCATAATAATTAAAGTAAGGTGTTCCTTGAAAAATATCACCAGCATCAAGTAATAACGTATGTGGATTCTGTTTTCTAATGGATTCTACTAAAGTTGCCCGCCTTGCCACTCCACCTTTGTTTGGGTTCCGACTGTCTTCTGGTCCAAAAGGATCGATATGACTATGTACATCGTTGGTGTGCAGAATAGTTATTCTTTTACTTATATCATCGAGGGAATGCATGGATGAACTTCCTAAACTTAATAATGCAGTTGCTGCACTCGACTGTTTTATAAATTGTCTTCTTTTCATTTTGGATTAGTCAGTTTTCATGATAAAGCGATTATCATGTTTAGGATTAATAGTGTCTTGTTTTTTAAAATAATCAATCATTACACTTCTTATCTTATAATCTAACACATACAGGCTATCATTCGGATGAAAAAAGGTCATTCGGTTACCGCCATTATATAAATAATCATTAGTTGCTACATAATAGGTTTTTTTTGGGTCAATTTCTTGTCCGTTTACAGTAGCTGATTTCACCGACGAGTCTTCATTGATAATAAGTTGAAACGGTTTTGATAATGGGTGTGCTCTTCCTCCTTTAGCTAAAAATTCTGACATCAATACTAATTGTTTGCCTTTTAGGGCAACAACCACAACAGAGTTTTCAAATGGCATAATTTCAAAGGCAGTTCTAATTTTTATATCACCCTTTGATATAGCTGCTCTTATTCCGCCATGATTAAGTAAAACAAAATCGATATGCTTACCGGTTCGCGAATAAAAAATGGGATCACTTTCTTCAAGTACAGCATCTGCCATTAAATTCCCGATAGCCGTGTTGTATTGAGTGTCGTTTTTTGAGTAAGAATCTGGTGCATAAGAAATAACACTATCCATATGTCTATTGACACTTTCTCTATAAGGTTTAATAAACTTTTCTATTGTTGAATCTGATTTTAGACTTTCATCTATATCTAATCGCTCTCCTTTAATATTTGAGAGGTAATAATCGCTATCACAAGAAAAAATCATAAGTAACAGCAGAAGTTTTAGCGTATGTTTAATAGTCATTGAATAACTTCTAAATCGTTAACAAAAAATTGGGAGTGCTTTTGCTAAATTTGCACAACGTTAAAGATATATGTTTTTAAAAGCTTTTAAAGAAAAATCGAATCGAAAGTACATTAACAAATTGTTAGATGCTCCTAAGGTAGCAAAGTCTTGCAATAAAATTAAAACTATTGTGGTTTTACTTTGCTTAGATGATTATGCTGATTTTGAAGTTTTTAGACAGTATTTTAGGGGCTTAGGGTTGACATCTCCAAAGCATAAAGTAATTGCTTTTACTAAAAATGACAAATTTGAATCAAGTCAATGGGACACCCATTTTAGTCCAAAGGATTTTGGATGGAATGGGAAAATTAATAATGTTGATTTAAAATCCTTGATAGATGAACCTTACGATTGTTTAATAAGCTACCATAAAAAGGACATATTGGAATTGGATTTAATTACTGCAATGTCTAAAGCTAGGTTTAAAGTTGGTTTAAGTAAAGAAGAAGAGCGCTTATATGATTTAATAATTGATATTAAACCACAGGAGATTGAAGTTTTTAAGAAAGAATTAGAAAAGTACCTTAATATTTTAAATAAATTATAATGACCCAGTTTGTTGGCACAGGAGTAGCCTTAATCACTCCATTCAATGCAGATTTAAGCATTGATTTTGATGCTTTAGAGCGCTTAGTTGAACTAAATATTGAAAATGGCACTGAGTACCTTGTTATTAGTGGAACTACAGGAGAAAGTGTAACGGTAACTTCTGAAGAAAAGAAACAGCTCATTAAATTTATTGCGAAGGTCAACAAGGGTAGATTGCCTTTAGTTTTAGGTGTTGGAGGTAATAATACAGCGAAAGTTGTTGAAGAACTAAAGACTTCAGACCTTTCTGATATTGACGCCATTCTTTCGGTTTCGCCATACTATAGTAAACCTACACAAGAAGGCTTATATCAACATTTTAAAGCAGTTGCAGAGGCAACAGTTAAACCGATTATTCTATATAATGTACCAGGTCGTACTTCAAAAAATATGGAGCCTACTACAACAATACGACTTGCAAATGATTTTGATAATATTATTGCTGTAAAAGAAGCAGGTAATAATGTGCATCAATATTTAGAGTTGTTAAGGACAAAACCAAAAGACTTTTTAGTCCTTTCCGGAGATGATGATTTAGCCCTAGGGGTTGCATTAGCTGGTGGATCTGGAGTAATTTCAGTAATTGGTCAGGCGCTTCCAAAAGAGTTTTCTGAAATGATTCGATTGGGTATCGCAGGCAAGGCCAAAGAGGCTTATGATGTTCATTTTAAACTCATGCCTATCACCGGAATGATATTTTCAGAGAATAATCCAGCCGGAATTAAAGCTGTGTTGGAAGCTTTAGATATTTCTAAATCGCATGTAAGATTACCACTTGTTGAGGCTTCAAAAGAATTAAAAAAAGCAATTATAGAAGAGCTTAGCAATTTGGGCAAACGTTAAACTTAATGTAAATTATAATTCGCGTTTAAAACTGAAGTTATATTAGCGTATCAATTTTGTTTTTAAAATCCGTTAATAATACGTAGTTTTGCGTCCTGTTTAAAATTTATGAAGAAAGCATTTAATATACTGTTTATAACCCTTTTACTAGTTTCATGTAGTGATTTTCAGAAAACATTACGTTCTGAAGATGTTGCTGCCAAATTTGAAATGGGTACCGAATTATTTGACGCTGAAAAATGGAGCAAATCATACAGATTGTTAAACCAAATCCTCCCTCAATATAGAGGAAAGCCTCAGGCAGAGAAGTTAACGTTTATGCACGCCATGTGTTCTTATCAGATGAAAGATTATTATATAGCAAGTTATCATTTCGATAAGTTTAGAGATATATATCCACAAAGTGAACGCGTTGAAGAGGCGGCATTTTTGTCGGCTAAGGGTTATTATTTTAATTCACCAGTATATTCTAAGGAGCAAAAGGAAACCGTTGAAGCCATTGAAAAACTGCAGCTATTTGTTAATGCATACCCAAACTCCAAATACTTAAGTGAAGCAAATACCCTAGTCAAAGAATTAGATTTTAAGCTAGAAAAGAAAGCTTACGAAATCGCAAAACAATACGATCTAATTAGAGACTATAAGGCCTCAATTAAATCGTTTAATAATTTTCTATTAGAATTTCCTGGGACAACATTAAGAAATAAAGCTATGTTTTACAGGTTAGACGCTGCTTACAACCTAGCCCTACTTAGTATCGATGAGTTAAAAGAAGAGCGTTTGAACGATGCCTTAGGATATTATAACGCCTTCATTAAAGCGTATCCTAGTTCTGAATTTATGGATGAGGCTCATAGAATGAAAGACGAAATACAACAAGAGTTAAACACAATAACGACAAAAAGTTAATCATTATAAAGATGGATTTAAAGAAGACAGATGCACCAGTAACCACTGTAACTTATAACAGAAATGAAGTAGATGCACCAACTGATAATATCTATGAAGCGATCTCGGTTATTGCAAAGCGTGCAGAACAAATTAATACTGACATTAGACGTGAGTTAATCGACAAACTAGAAGAGTTTGCAACATATAATGACAGTCTTGAAGAAATTTTTGAGAACAAAGAACAAATCGAAGTTTCTAAGTTTTACGAAAAGTTACCTAAGCCACATGCTTTAGCAGTTAAGGAGTGGTTAGATGATAAGATTTATCACAGAAACACTGAGGATACTCAGGAATAAAATTTCATGTCTATTCTAAAGGGCAAAAACATTTTATTGGGCATTACCGCAGGTATTGCCGCTTATAAATCTGCCAGTCTGGTCAGATTATTTATTAAAGCGGGCGCTAACGTAAAAGTAGTTATGACGCCTGCTTCTAGAGATTTTATTACTCCGCTTACGCTTTCTACATTATCCAAAAATCCAGTGTATTCATCCTTTGTAGACGAAGAAGATGAGGGGCAGGTTTGGAACAACCATGTTGAATTAGGATTGTGGGCAGACCTTTTTATAATTGCTCCAGCCACAGCTAATACCATGGCAAAAATGGCAAATGGTGTTTGTGATAATATATTGCTAGCCACTTACCTCTCGGCAAAGTGCCCTGTATACTTTGCCCCAGCAATGGACTTAGACATGTATAAGCATCAATCGACTAAGGCGTCTTTTGAAAAATTAAATGCCTACGGTAATAAAATGATTCCTGCAGGTACGGGAGAACTTGCTAGTGGTTTAGTAGGAGAGGGTCGAATGGCAGAGCCTGAAGCTATTGTAGACTTTATACAAAAAGATATACTCAGTAAATTACCGCTTAGAGGTAAAAGCGTTCTAATCACGGCCGGACCAACATATGAGGCCTTAGATCCAGTGCGTTTTATTGGGAACCACTCAAGTGGAAAAATGGGATTTGAAATTGCAAATGCAGCAGCAAATTTAGGCGCTGAGGTTATTTTGGTGACAGGTCCTACGCACGAAAAAATAAGCCACACTTTGGTTAATGTAAAACCAGTAACAAGTGCTGAGGATATGTATAATGAAGTGCATAAACACTTCGAAAATTCTCATATTGCTATACTTTCAGCAGCAGTTGCAGACTACAGACCAAAAACAGTTGCAGATCAAAAAATAAAAAAGAAGGATGCAACGTTTAGTATTGAGTTAGAAAAAACACAGGATATTTTAAAATCCTTGGGAGAAATTAAAAAGGATCAGTTTTTAGTTGGTTTTGCATTAGAAACTAACAACGAATTGGAGCATGCGCAAGGCAAACTAAAGTCAAAAAACTTAGACCTGATAGTACTTAATTCCTTAAAGGATAAAGGTGCAGGTTTTGGAGTATCCACAAATAAAGTTACATTTATAACATCATCAAATGATGTTATTGAACATTCGTTAAAATCCAAAGCTGAAGTTGCTTCAGATTTAATGAATCAGATACAAAAACAATTACATGCGTAGACTCATCGTTTTCTTAGCGTTTTTAATTTCAGGTATTGTGAGCTCTCAAGAACTCAACTGTACCGTTAATGTCATTGCACAACAAACAGGTAATGACAATAATGTAGTTTTTAAGACCTTAGAAAAGCAGCTTAATGAGTTTGTAAATAACACACAATGGACTGAAAAAGGGTTCAGTGTTGAAGAGCGCATTAACTGCAGTATGGTTATAAATGTTACGAGTTACGAAAATGACCGTTTTAATGCAACACTTCAGGTGTCTTCATCCAGACCAATATTTAACTCAACGTACAGTTCACCTGTATATAACTACAACGATAAGGATTTTAATTTTCAGTATTTAGAATTCCAGAATTTAGTTTACAATCCTTTACAGTTTGAGTCTAATCTTATTTCTGTGTTGTCATTTCATGTATTTATGATTTTAGGGATGGATGCAGATTCTTTTGCATTAAATGGTGGTGATGAGTTTTTTGCTCAAGCCCAAACGATTGCTAATTATTCGCAACAATTAAATGGACAAGGTTGGAAACTAGAAGATGGTCTTCAGTCACGATTTGCACTAATAGATAATTTGCTTTCGCCAACATTTAAAGAAATCCGTTCTACTATGTATGATTACCATATTACAGGGTTGGATATAATGGCAGACGATGCCAAAAAGGGAAAAGTTCAAGTGATTTCTACTTTAACGGAACTACAGGAAATTCACAAAAGACGACCAAATTCCTATTTGATGCGTGTTTTCTTCGATGCTAAGTCAGACGAGTTAATGGATATACTATCAGGAGGACCTAGTGTTAATATTACCGATGCCGTAGATATTCTTAATAGAATCGCACCAATGCATTCTCAAAAATGGCGCAATATTAAATTTTAGTTCTTCAAAATTTATTTTTCCATCTTTTTCTTAATTCAGATTCAATATTTTTGTAGTGTAAAATCTTTGTTTTTTGATTACATCCCTTTACATAAAAAATTACGCTCTTATTGATGAGCTTAATGTCGAGTTCAACAATGGGTTGACCATAATAACAGGTGAGACTGGTGCTGGTAAATCCATATTACTTGGTGGTTTGTCTTTGGTGTTAGGTAAACGGGCAGATTTGAGTCAGATTAAAAATAAAGACCATAAATGCGTCATTGAGGCGGTTTTTGATGTTGCAAATTACGATCTTAAATCCTTATTTGCCTCTTTAGATTTAGATTATGATGTACAGACGATAATTAGAAGAGAGATTTTGCCTTCGGGAAAATCAAGAGCATTCATTAATGATACACCAACCACTTTAGATCATCTCTCTAGGTTAAGTCAACATCTTATAGATATACATTCTCAGCATCAAACACAACAATTAATCGAGAACGAATACCAGTTTAAAGTAATTGATGCATTGGCAAATAATGACAATAATTTATTTAAATATACTAAAACACTCAAGGCGTATAAATCACTTCTTAAATCTATTGAAGTGTTAACACAGTCAAGAGCAGAATTGGTTAAAGAGTACGATTATAATCTATTCTTAACAAAAGAGCTTAATGAGATAAATCTTGAAAATATTGACTTAGAGCAATTAGAATCTCAATACGAGCAGCTAAATAATGTAGAGGTTATCAGTGAAAAACTTGGGAACGCTAAGGCTATTTTAAGTTCTGAAAACCAAGGTGTAATTGATCAGTTAAATACCGTAAAACAAGAGTTGAACAGAATTTCTTCTTTTGGGAAAACGTACGAAGAATTAAACGAAAGAATTACCAGCGTTCACATAGAGTTAGATGATATTCTTACGGAATTGGATAACCTGCAAGACCAATTGCTAGCAGATCCACTTGAACTAGACCGTATAAATCAACAGTTACAACATATCAATAATTTATTTCATAAGCATGGTGTAAATACTATTGATGAACTATTGGCAATAAAAAAAGATTTAGAATCTAAAGTCTCAAATACAGAAAGTCTTGATAATACAATTTCGGAGAAAGAAAATGAGCTATTTGATTTAAATAAAGATTTAGATCAAGTTGCCTTAAATATCAGAAACAAAAGACAAGCCATTATCCCAATATTGATTGAAAAATTAGAATTAATGACCTCAGATCTTGGGATGCCAAATGCTAAATTTAAAATTGAATTGGAGCCTCTAAATCAGTTTAGTGCAAATGGAAAAGATGGCCTTCGATTTCTTTTTATGGCAAACAAAGGTTCTAGCTTTAATGAATTGAAAAAGGCGGCTTCTGGTGGTGAATTGTCAAGAATTATGCTAGCTATTAAATCTATTTTATCTGAATACATTCAATTGCCTACAATTGTGTTTGATGAGATAGACACAGGGGTATCTGGTGAAATTTCAAATAAAATGGGTAATATCATGAAGTATATGAGCAGTAAAATGCAAGTTTTTGCTATTACACATTTACCTCAAATTGCAGCGAAAGGAGCGTCGCATTATAAGGTTTATAAATTTGACGAAAAAGACGAAACTTATACACAACTTAAACGCTTAGATGAAGACGAACGTATCGTTGAAATTGCCCAAATGCTTGGAGGTTTAGAAGTGACGGAATCGGCAATGGCCCACGCAAAACAATTATTGAATTAATACTATATTTACAACCGATAAAACTGACTAATAAAACATACTATGTATAACTTACTTAAAGGAAAAAAGGGAATAATTTTTGGTGCATTGGATGAAAACTCAATCGCTTGGAAAACAGCAGAACGCGTGCATGAAGAAGGTGGTGAATTTGTTTTGACAAATGCTCCGGTGGCTATGCGAATGGGACAGATTAATGCTCTGGCAGAAAAAACAGGTTCTCAAATTATTCCAGCAGATGCTACTTCAGAAGAAGATTTACAAAATCTTGTTGAAAAATCCATGGAAATATTAGGTGGTAAGTTAGATTTTGTATTGCATTCTATAGGCATGTCTATTAATGTAAGGAAAGGACGAGCTTATACAGATCAAAAATACGATTGGACTCAAAAGGGAACTGATGTATCGGCAATGTCTTTTCATAAAGTAATGCAAACTTTATATAAGGCGGATGCAATGAATGAATGGGGAAGTATTGTTGCTTTAACGTATATGGCGGCCCAGCGTGTATTTCCAGATTATAACGATATGGCAGATAATAAAGCCTATTTAGAAAGTATTGCAAGAAGCTTTGGCTACTTCTTTGGAAGAGATAAAAATGTAAGAGTAAATACCATCTCTCAGTCACCAACACCGACTACGGCTGGTAGCGGTGTAAAGGGGTTTGATGGATTTTTAGCTTATGCCGATAAAATGTCTCCATTAGGAAATGCTACAGCTATGGATTGCGCAAATTATACAGTCACTTTATTCAGTGATTTAACTAAGCGTGTGACACTTCAAAATCTTTATAACGACGGTGGATTTAGTAACATGGGTGTTAGTGATGCTGTGATGGATGCCTTTATGGAATAAGTTGTTTAATTAATTTTCATTTCAGATATATGAGATATTATGTTGTTTTTCTATTGGCTTTATTTTGTTTAACTTCTTGTAAAGAGGATAGGACAGAAAATACGGAGAGTGCAGAGAGTCTGTTTTCACTGGTGAATTCGAAGGACAGCAACGTTAATTTTAAGAATATCTTAAATGAGAGTTATGAATTTAATTTTTTAAACTATCCTTACATTTATCTTGGTGGTGGTGTTGCAGTTGGTGATATTAATAATGATGGTTTAGATGATATTTACTTTATATCAAACCAAGGTTCGAACAAGTTATATTTAAATAAAGGGAATTTCAAGTTTCAAGATATTACCATTTCAGCCGAGGTTACTGATAATTCTGGATGGAGTACTGGAGTTTCAATGATCGATATTAATAATGATGGTCTTTTAGATATCTATGTATGTAAGGCAGGCTCTTTAAATAATAATCAATTAAGAAAGAATAAGTTATTTATAAATCAGGGTGATAATACTTTTGAAGAAAACGCTGAGAATTATGGTTTAGATCATCCTGGATTTTCAACACAATCTTATTTTTTTGATTATGACAAGGATGGTGATTTAGACATGTATCTCGTTAATCACAGACCAGATTTCAAAAATAATCGAAAGATCTCATCAGATATTCAAAATGAAATATTTGACATTAGTTCTGATCAATTATTTAGGAATGATGGCACTACTTTTTCAAAGGTTTCTGCAGACGCAGGAATTGTTAATAAAGCTTGGGGTTTAAGTGCATCTATCGGAGACTTTAATAATGATGGCTGGTTAGATATTTATGTCGCAAATGACTATTTAGAACCAGATATGCTTTATATCAATCAGAAAGACGGTACGTTTAAAAATGAAGTTCTTGAAAGAATGAACCATATTTCATTCAATAGTATGGGTTCGGATTATGCCGATATTAATAATGATGCTTTACCGGATCTTCTTGTATTAGATATGTTGGCGGAAGACCATGAGCGTGGGAAAGAGAACATGGCAAGTATGAGTACAGAAAATTTTAATACCATGGTCGAGGTTGGTTACCACTATCAATATATGTCAAATGTTTTACAATTAAACAATGGAAACGGTAATTATAGTGATATTGGCCAGTTGTCTGGAATAACTAAAACTGATTGGAGCTGGGCACCTTTGATTGCTGATTTCGATAACGATGGACTTAAAGATGTTTTTATAACAAATGGAATTGAAAAGGATTTAGGTAATCAAGATTTTAGGCGACAGATGCAGAATCTAAACGCTAACAATGTTGCTTTAACCTTAGATTCTCTATTAAACCTCGTTCCAAGTGCTAAGTTGTCTAATTACATTTTTAAAAACAATGGTGATTTGTCCTTTACAAACCAAACGCAAGCTTGGGGAATAGATTATAAAGTCAATTCTAATGGTGCAGCATATTCAGATTTAGACAATGATGGCGACTTAGATTTGATTATTAATAATGAAAATGATATTGCCCATATTTATAGGAACAACGCTACCAATAAATCTATTAGAATAAAATTAAATGGTGATTCAAATAATTACTTTGCTACTGGATCCAAAATTAAAGTAAAAACAACAGAAGGGGTCTTATATCAAGAATTGTTCACCAACCGTGGATTTTTATCTTCAGTTTCTGGTGTATTGAATTTTGGACTTGGGGATGCACAGTTTGAAAGTCTTGAAATAGTTTGGCCTGATGGTAAGCGCTCATATGCCGAGTCTATTGATTTAAAGAATCTAAATGAGTTTTCTTATGCAGATGCGGTTCTTGAAACCAAAAATAATAGTTTGTCCAATAAATCTATTTTTAATTGGATAGACCAATCTAATTTAGGTATAAATTATCAGCATAAGGAGAATTTATTCAATGACTATGAAAAGCAACTATTACTACCGCAAAAACAGTCTTCAATTGGTCCATGTATTGCTGTTGCAGATGTTAATAATGACGGATTAGACGATATGTTCTTTGGAGGTGCTCATAAGCAATCTGGGGTGTTATATGTTCAAGAATCTACAGGAAAATTTAGATTGAGTAATATAAATTTATTGAATTTAGATGCGGATCATGAAGATGTTGGCGCTCATTTTTTTGATGCCGACTCAGATGGTGATTTAGATTTGTATGTTGCAAGTGGAGGTTACGAATTTAATACATCAAGTAAAGTACTTCAAGATAGATTATATATTAATGATGGTAAGGGGAATTTTTCTAAGAGTAATAAGTTGCCTAAAATAGAATCGAGTACTAAGGCTGTCAAGTCCTATGATTACGATTTGGACGGTGATCTAGACTTAATTATTGGAGGGAGAGTTATTCCTGGTAAATATCCACTAGCACCTAAATCATATATTTTAGAAAATAGAGGAAATAAGTTTGTAGATGTGTCTAATGTAATCGCTAAAGAGTTCGAATATTTGGGTATGATTAGTGATATTGAAATTGTGGACTTAAATTCGGACGGTGTTAGAGATTTAGTTGTTGTTGGACCATGGATGCCCGTGACTGCTTTTAGTTTTCAAAATAATGAATTCGTTAAACTTGAAATTCCAAGTTTTAAGAATTCTGAAGGGTGGAACTATACGCTAGCATCGGCAGATTTTGATAATGATGGTGATATGGATCTCGTAGTAGGAAATATAGGTGCAAATAATAAATTTAGTCCTTCCATAAAAAAACCACTTTATATTTTTAGTAGTGATTTTGACAAAAATGGATCCTATGATATTGCTTTAAGTAAAAAATACAAAGATAGATTGGTTCCAATTAGAGGGAAGGAGTGCTCCTCTGAACAAACTCCATACCTAAATGAAAAAATAGAATCTTATAAAGAATTTGCACTTTTAAATATACAGGATATTTATGGTGAAGACATTATAGATAACTCAAACCGACTGAGTGTATTTAATTTCAATTCTATGTATTATGAAAATCTTGGCAATTTTGAATTTAAAGCTCAGGTTTTACCAAATACTGCGCAATTAGGTCCAACGTTGGATTTTGAAATATTAGATGTAAATAAAGATGGTAATTTAGATATAATTGGTGTTGGAAACTATTACGATGCAGAAGTTGAAACAATCAAATACGATGCCTCGAGAGGATATATCTTATTAGGCAACGGGAAAAGTGGATTTAGTGCACTAACAAATAGTGGCTTCTTTAATAATTCTGATATGCGTGCAATAGAGATGGTAAAATCTACCAACCAATCTTATTTTGTTGTAATTAATAATAATATGAGATCAAATATCTTCAAATTTCAATGATCTTATAAGGTTACAATTTTTAGACTTACTTTCTTGTTCATAACCTGTTAAAAACGACGACGTTAACATCTCTTTAACGTGGTTATTTGCATTTCAACGATTTGCCTTTTTAATCATCAATCATCTAAAACATTTAATATATTTTTATGGAATTACTAACTTAAAATATTTTTACATGAGAAAAATTACTTTTTCTATTCTTCTTGTTATGATGTGTTTTATAGGTTTTTCTCAGACCTTTACAGGAGGAGGAACTCCAATTGATACACAAAATAACAATGGAAACACAGATGCCACATGTGGTACTGGAGATGAATTAAACTTAACGGTGGACGTAACAGGTATCGGTGTACTTGGTACAACTAACATTTTAGATCAGGTTGATATTGATATTACGCATACTTGGTCGGGAGATGTCAATGTAACTCTTATTGCACCGGATGGTACTACGTCAGCGAATTTAACTTCTGGAAACGGTGGATCTGGTGATGATTACACCGGTACACAATTTAGAGATGATGCAGCAACTGCAATTACAGCTGGTACTGCACCTTTTACTGGTGCTTTTCAACCAGAAGAAGCTTTAGGTACCTTTAATGGTGTAGATGCGGATGGAACTTGGACCTTAAATTTCTGTGATAGTGCCAATGGTGATACGGGAACGTTTAATAGCTGGTCTATAACGTTTGCTGCAGCTCCAAGCTGTAACAATCCTTCAGGGATTAGTGATAATCCAACTAGTAGCACTGAAACTACAATTACTTGGCTTGCAGGTGGATCTGAGACGGACTGGACGTATGAATGGGGAGCAACTGGGTTTACACCAGGTGCTGGCACAACTGGAATGGCTATGACTACTCCTTCAACCGATTTAACTGGATTAATGGCTGGAACAACATATGATATCTATGTAACTGCAAACTGCGGTGGTGGAGATGGTGATAGTGGAGCTGTGCTTTACACTTGGACTCAACCTGCTGAAGGTGAGTCTTGTTCTTTACCGCTATCGGCAACTGTTGAAACTGATTGCTCTATGGCGACTCCATTTATGATTGATTTTTCTACAGCACCTAATATTGGTGGTACAGGAAGTTGTGATCCTTCAGGTGATAATAGAGGTTATTGGTATGAATTTACGGCTCCAGCTAGTGGTTCAATCATAATTAGTAATTCAGGAGCTACTAATGAAATTGTAATTCTTGATGCCTGTGGTGGAACTGAAATTGTATGTGGAACTTTACCAGATGCAACGGATACAACAATTCTTGGTCTAACTCCTAATGCCGTTCATTACATGGCAATTTGGAAAGATAGCTTCCAAACATTAACTAACGATTCATTTTGTATTGAAGCAGTTTCATGTATTCCTCCAACTTTAGACACAGCAACCATAAATGATGCTGGTTGTAACCCTGATGGATCAGGAACATTTACAATAGATATTGTAGTAACTGATGCAGGTGATGGCAATAGTGTTTTTGATGATGGAACAACAACTTATCCAGTCGTCGTTGGTACAGTAGTTCTTGGACCATATATGACTGGCGCGTCAATTGATGTGGACTTAGATAACACCGCAGATGATAATTGTGATTTTGCTTTAGGTAATTTTACATTTACATGTCCGTTACCACCTCCTGCAAATGATTTATGTAGTGGAGCAATTGCTTTAACTCCAGGAGCTGTGTTTACAGACAATCCTATAACAGGTCAAACTAACGACGGTGCAACCGATTCTGGTGAAATGCCGTTACCTGGTTGTGCTACATATGATCCTACTGATGCATCTGGACGTGGTGGTGATGTTTGGTATTCAGTTACAGTTCCTTCTGACGGAAATTTAACAATTGAAACCGACTCAGATCCTACTGGTGCTGGTGGTGATGGTGGAATGGCTGTTTATACAGGTACTTGTGGTTCTCTTGCCCTTTTTGAATGTAGTGATGATGATGGTAATGGATTATATGGGCAAGTTATAATTGAACCTGCTGATGGTTTAGCTGATGAAACAGTTTATGTTAGAGTATGGGAATTTGGTGGTGATGCTGTTATAAACTTTCAGGTGTCAGCCTTTAGTGCTACACTTGATATCGAAGATGCTGATAATCAAGCTGCATTTACATACTACCCAAATCCAGTTAAAAATGTATTAACATTAAATGCTCAAAATACTATTGAGAATGTTACCATTTATAATATGCTTGGTCAAGAAGTTTTAAGAGCTAATCCAAATTCAGTAGATAGCGATATCGATATGTCTAGCTTAGCTAACGGAAGTTATTTTGTAAAAGTAACTATTGCTAACGTTACAAAAACAATACGTGTAATTAAACAATAAGATTACGCATTTCAACAAAAAAAAGCCGCTGTATTAGCGGCTTTTTTAGTATATTAAAGTTAAATTAATCCCTTTCTTTAATGAGACGGTATTTAAAAGTAGCTCCCTTACTATTAACTAGTATGTCTTTAAATCTGTCAGTATCTCAAATAAGTTTTCAAAACTTAGCATCCGATATTGGTATAGAAGTAACTTGTGGAAATTCCTTGTTTGGAAGTGGTATTACATTTTATGACTATGATAATGATGGTTGGGATGATATTACAGTGGCTTCGGCTTCGGGTGATCCTATTCGATTTTTAAAAAATATCAACGGTAATTTTGTCGAACAAACATTAAATATTCCTAATAACAACTGGCGGAACAAGCAAATCAATTGGGTAGATATTGATAATGATGGAGATAAGGATTTACTGGTTACTAGTGACACAAATAGCACCAAGTTATTCGAGAATTTAGGGAATATGATCATGCAAGACATAACTGTAGCGTCTGGCATATTAACCGACGTATTGGAAACCTATGGTGCGTCTTGGGGAGATTACAACAATGATGGGTTTTTAGATTTATTTTTGAGCAATCGCAGTGAGTATGTTCCAAATATTCTGTACAAAAATAATGGTGATAATACCTTTACCATAGTCAATGCAACCGCTGGAATTATAAATACCGGAATGTTATCGTTTTGCTCAGCATTTTTTGATTTTGACAATGATGGTGATCAAGATATTTACGTTGCTAATGATAAATTACAGTATGCAAATACATTATATAAAAATAATGGTGATGGTACCTTCACTGATGTAAGTTTCGAATCAGGAACAGGAATTTCTATTGATGCCATGTCTGTAACCATTGATGACTACAATGCCGATGGTTGGTTAGATATATATGTTACAAACGATGTTCCAGGGAACGTCTTCTTAAAAAATAATGGCGATGGAACTTTTACTGATATTGCAACCGCAACAGGAACAACACTTAATAGTGTGGCTTGGGGTGCAGTCTTTCTAGATGCAGACAATGACAGTGATTTAGATCTGTATGTTAGTACTGAACATGATGGATCAATTCCTAGTTATTTGTCCTCTGCCATGTATGAACAGTTGAGTGACGGTACATTTAATATTATAAATTCGGCAGTGCCAAATGATCTAGCCATAAGTTATTCAAATGCCATTGGTGATACAGATAATGATGGATTCCCTGAACTTGTTGTTAATAATATTAATCACGATAATATTTTTCTTTGGAAAAATACGTCAACGAGTGGCAATAACTGGCTTAAGGTAAAACTGGAGGGAACGCAAAGTAATAGAGATGCTGTTGGATCTTTAATTGAGATTTCTGTTAATGGACAAAAACAATATCGCTATACGCTTTGTGGTGAGGGCTATTTATCTCAAAACTCTTCGAGTGAATTTTTTGGTGTTGGTAGTGCAACTACGGTAGATTATATAAAAGTGAAATGGTTGAGTGGAATAGTGGATGTTCTTTATGACGTTAGTGTGAATGAAGAAATATTTATTTTAGAGCGATCAACATTATCAGTGCCAGATAATGATTTAATGGATTTGAAAGTATTTCCAAATCCTACCAAGTCTATAATGAATATTGCATCTCCAACACGTATTCAGAATGTTGAAATAATTAATTTCCTAGGGCAATCAGTATTAATGTTTCATCTGGATTCTCAAAACTTTAGCATAGACCTTAGCGGTTTAATTGATGGTGTGTATTTTGCTGATATATCATCTGCAAATAGTTCTAAACGAATAAAAATTGTGAAGCATTAATATATTAGTTTTATGAGTAGTTGATTATGTCGAAGTTTGTTTGTCTCATATTTGTCATTCCTTATTTGTCATTCTCACAAATTAATTTTGTAAATAATGCTAATACTTTAGGGTTAGATGACCCAACCGGAAATTCAGTTTTTGGCGGGAGTGGTGTGAGTTTTGTTGATTTTGATAACGATGGCTTTCATGATATAACTTTGGCTTCGGGTAATAATGTTCCAGTTAGGTTTTATAAAAATATAAACGGACAGTTTTTTGTGGAAGTATCGTTTTTTGATACTCCGCTTAACTATGATTACAATACCAGAAGTGTGGTTTGGGTAGATTATGATAATGACGGCGATAAAGATTTTTTCTTAACGAGCGATACAGATGGAAATCGACTATTTAAGCGCAAAGGGTTAACACTAACCGATATTACGGAATCTGCTGGTTTTCCGCTTGATAATCTCTATACATACGGAGCGTCTTGGGGGATATAGATAATGATGGATGTCTCGATGTTTATTTGTCTAATAGAATAGGAAATACAGCTATTACAAATTACTTATTCAAAAATAATTGTGATGGGACGTTTTCAGAAATAACCAACACTATTGGTCTAATTAATGGGCCAGCGCTGACGTTTTGTTCTGGTTTTTTTGACTTTAATAATGATGGTTGGCAAGACTTATATGTTGCTAATGATAAGTTTAAACCCAACTATCTCTATAAAAATAATGGTGACGGTACGTTTACAGATGTTAGTGAGTCCTCGGGAACTAATATAATTATGGATGCCATGTCTGTAACTATAGACGATTTTAATGCAGATGGTTATTTGGATATTTATATTACTAATACACCAGGTGGTATAAGTACTCCTGATCCAGGTTGTGTTCTTTTCAAAAACAATGGAGATGAGACTTTTACTAATGTGGCATTAAGCTCAGGGACACACTTGGATAGTTTTACTTGGGGCTCTAGTTTCTTAGATGCTGATAATGATGGGGATTTAGATTTATATGTTAACTCTGAGTATAGTGGGCAAAACACATTTCCAACATATGGTTTTTTTGAGACTAATGGAGACGAAACTTTTAGCGATTCTGGTAATTATGGATTTTTATCAAATGCCTATAATAGTTACTCATCCGCAGTTGGTGATTTTGATAATAATGGTACTCTTGAAATTCTAGTTAATAATGATTCTAACCAATTTCCTTCATTTTGGGAGAATACTGAGGTAAGCAGCAGGAATTATTTGTTAGTATCTTTAGAAGGTACTACAAGTAATAGAGATGGAATAGGTTCTATGATTGAGATTTCTGTTGGTGGGAATAAACAGTATCGTTACGTAATGTCAGGAGAAGGGTATTTATCCCAAAATATGTTGACTGAGCATTTTGGTATAGGTAATGCTAATGTAATTGACTACGTAAAAGTGAAATGGCTTAGTGGAATTGAGGATATTATTTATAACGTTTTGCCAAACCAGATGCTTACTGTTGTTGAAGGAAGTGTTTTATCAACTGATGATGTAAGTCCTAATAATCAATTAAGATCTTTTCCAAATCCTGTTAGTGGTTATCTGACCATTCGTGCTCATAATAATATTAATTCTGTGACTATTTATGATGTATTTGGAAGAATAGTATTGTCTCATCATGTGTTCAATTCCTTTGTAGAAGTAAACTTGGCATCCATTAGATCCGGAACATACTTTGCAAAGGTTGATTTTGCTGAAACAACTAGTAGTTTCCGATTCATAAAAAAATAATTCGCTTTTCTTTTGCAGTAATATTGTAAAGGATTTGAAGTCCCTTTAGTTACCTTTGCGTTTTAATTGTAGTATGTTTTTTTCATTTATTGTTCCTGTATATAATAGACCAGATGAAATAAGAGAACTCCTTCAAAGCTTCTCAAATTTAGAGGGTGATTTTAACTATGAGATTGTTATCGTTGAAGACGGATCCTCAGAGACTTCAGAGGCTGTTGTTAATTCGTTTAGAGAACAGTTGCATATTTCCTATTATTTTAAATCCAATACAGGACCTGGTGATTCTAGAAATTTTGGAATGAAAAAAGCCGAAGGTGATTATTTCATAATTCTTGATTCTGATGTTATTCTGCCTTCAAACTATTTAATTGAAGTTAATGCTTTCTTATCCAAAACATATTATGATTGTTTTGGAGGGCCAGATGCGGCCCATGATTCATTTACAAATCTTCAGAAGGCTATAAATTTTGCGATGACCTCATTTATAACAACAGGTGGTATACGAGGAGGAAAACAGCAAGTCGAAGATTTTCAGCCAAGAAGCTTTAATATGGGTTTATCCAAAAAAGCATTCTTAGATACAGGAGGGTTCGGAACCATTCATCCTGGAGAAGATCCAGATTTATCTTTAAGATTATTAAAGAAAGGATATAAAACCACATTGATTAGAAGCGCCTTTGTTTTTCATAAACGACGAATCTCTTGGTCTAAATTTTATAAGCAAGTGAATAAATTTGGTAAAGTGAGACCTATTTTAAATCAATGGCATCCAGAATCTAAAAGTCTGGTCTATTGGTTTCCTACACTGTTTGTTTTTGGGCTACTGGCTGCGATTGCATTTGCAGGCTTAAAGATATGGTTGCCTCTTTACATATTTGGTTTTTACTTTGCTACAGCTTTTGTCTTGTCTCTTTTAGCCACAGGTAATGTAATAGTTAGCATTCAAGCTATAATAGCCATTATTGTTCAGTTTTTTGGTTATGGTTATGGTTTCTTGAAATCTACCCTTAAATTAGTAGTACTTAAACAAGAACCAAAGAAGGCATTTCCAGATTTGTTCTTTTAAATTTAACTTTTGAAAGGTAATAGTAACTTTAAAATATCAGAATATATACAGCGGCGCAATGTAAAACGCTTCAGTATATTCTTGAGTATGGCCTTTTTATTTCTTGTCATTTCTAAACTCTCTAATGACTATAACCAAAGTATTAAGCTGAAAATACAGCTAACCAATGTAGACGATGAAATCATTATTGTGAATGATTCTTTAAATTATCTAGATGCCGTTGTCCAAGCAAAGGGGTTTTCTTTGGTGCCCTTTTTATTTAAAGATTACAAATTAATTTTAATAGATGCGGATAAGGATGTTTCTACTTTTCAGAATCTTTATTTATTTGATGTTAGACGACATAAATTCTTAATAGAGCGTCAACTAAGTAAATCCTATAAAATATTATCATTAAAACCAGATTCATTATTTGTGACTTACACAAAACGTGCTTCCAAATTTGTGCCTGTGGTTTTAAACAAGGATATTGAATTCTCACCTGGGTACGATATATTTGGCACACATCAATTAAATGTTGATTCTGTTAAAATTGTTGGTTCTGAGAATAAGATTAGGGAGGTGTCAAGAGTAGTTACTGAGGAGCTGAGGCTGAGCGATGTAAAAAATACTATAAATCAGTCCTTGCGCATAGAAAAAATCCCTGACATTGATATTTTTCCAAAACAAGTGAGTGTGTCTGCTGAGGTTATGAAATTTACTGAAGGAACAATAGAATCGCCTATAGCCATTGTAAACAAGCCATCTGAGTTAGAGATTAATTACTTTCCAAAAAATGTCACTATTTCTTATTACGTAGATTTAGATAACTTTAAATCTGTACAAGCATCTGATTTTAAGGTTGAATGCGATTTTGCTTTGCTTGAAGAAGGTCAATCGTTTTTTATTCCCAAAGTTGTTAAAAAGCCAGACTTTGTAAAACGCGTGGTTTTAAAACAAAAGCGAATAGATTTTATTAAACTATAAGTAATGATAATTATAGGGTTAACTGGCGGTATAGGAAGTGGAAAAACAACAATTGGTCAACGTTTTGCATCATTTGGTGTGCCTGTTTACATAGCAGATGATGAAGCCAAAACATTAATGAATCGATCGAAAGTTATAAAACGAAAATTGATTGCGTTGTTTGGGCCGTTGGCTTACGTTGATGACAAACTTAACAGACCATATTTAGCATCTCAAATATTTAATGATACATCACTTTTATCAAAAATGAATGCTATTGTCCATCCTAAAGTAGGTGCCCATTTTAGACGATGGTTAAAAAAGCAATATGCACCTTACATCATAAAAGAGGTTGCAATAATTTTTGAAAATAACTTAGAACACCAATATGACTATATCATTTCAGTTGTGGCAGATAAGGAATTACGAATTGAACGTGTTATAAGGCGCGATAATTCGAGTAAAGAAAGGGTAGAGTCCATTATGAGAAACCAACTTCCTGATTCTTATAAAATTGAAAAGTCGGACTATGTGATCTATAATAATGATTTAGAGTTGGCCTATTTTCAGGTCGAAGAAATTCATAAGGAAATTCTTAAAATGGCAAAGTAATCTTCGTCTATCCTTTTGTTAATGTAAGGTTAAACATAATTTATGCTAAATGTTAAAATGTTAAATTTGGATGATGGGTAAAAAGCTATTCATCTTATTAGTAGTATTAATGAGTTTGTCGCTCATTGGTATAATTTTTGTGCAATCGTTTTTTATTAATAATACATTAAAAAATGAAGAGAAGAATTTTACTTTAAGCGTTAAACGTGCATTAAGCTTTGTGTCTAGGGATATTGAAGAAATGGAATTGAGAAATTATATTCTCAAAATCCAACCTTATCTCAACAAAAATTCAGTCGCGGATTCCACAAGTATTCGTCAGCTTTTAATTACTACGGAAGATGATATAAACGATAAAACAATAGTTCATCGTAACACCGTTTTAGAAGAACGCTTTAAAGTCCCTTCATTGTTCTTTGAAATCGATGCTGACAGCTTTAATATAAGTAAATTAACCAACGAGCGTGTTAAAGAGACTTATGATAATTCGCAGTTAGATAGAAATAGTCGCATAGCACCCGTAGAACGTGTAATTGAGTATTCCTCAATGCCTGCCTTAGATAGACAGATGTTTGAAGATACATTTAAGGATTTTTTAAAAGATGTGCCTATCTATAAGCGAATAACTTCTTTAGAGGTTCAAGTTCATTTAGAACGCGAACTGAAAAAAGAAGGGGTTAATCTAGGTTTTGAATTTGCCATATATGACGATGATTTAGCGACTAAAGTGTTTACTGAAAATTTCGAAAAGTCAAATGCTTATTATGGGGTTCCAATTTTTATGGATAATAATAATGAAAGCAGCTATACTTTATGGGTAGATTTTCCGCAAAGGAAAAAGTACTTATTATCCTCTATATTATGGATGATTGTATTGTCAATAATTTTTACGGGAATTATAGTATTAGCTTTTTCTAGTGCAATCCACCAATTGATCAAACAGCGCAAAATATCGCAGATTAAAACAGATTTTATCAATAATATGACGCATGAGTTTAAAACACCAATTGCTACAATTAATTTGGCCTTAGACGCTATTAAAAACCCTAAAATTATAAGTGATCAAGACAAAGTTAAGCGCTATTTAGGTATGATAAAGGACGAAAATAAACGTATGCATGCCCAAGTAGAAAATGTTTTACGAATCTCCAAGTTAGAAAAAAATGAACTAAATATCAGTAAGGAACGGCTTAAATTACACGACTTAGTTGAAGATGCTATAACCCATGTAAATTTAATTGTTGAGGATAGAAACGGTTATGTGAAAACGCATTTAAACGCTGCCAAATCATCGGTATTGGCTAACGAAACACATTTTACAAATGTGATCGTCAACATTTTGGATAATGCTATAAAGTATTCGGAAGATGAACCAAAAATTGATGTTTATACAGAAAATATTGGTAACAATGTTATTTTAAAAATTGCAGATCAGGGTAATGGTATGTCAAAGCAAGTTGCCAAGCGTGTGTTTGAAAAATTTTATAGAGAACATACAGGTAACGTTCATAATGTAAAAGGACACGGACTAGGTTTAGCCTATGTTAAAAGAATAGTTGATGACCATCAAGGTCACATATCAGTTGAGAGCGAAAAAGGAAAAGGTAGTACTTTTATAATAAAGCTACCTCTAATATCATAAAAACGAACCATGGAAGAACAAAACAAAAAAATTCTTTTAGTTGAAGACGATCCAAATTTTGGAACTGTTTTAAAAGATTATCTAATGATGAACGATTACGATGTTGTGCATGCCAAGAATGGTATGGAGGGATTTGAAAAGTTCAAAAAAGACGATTATGATCTTTGCATTTTAGACGTAATGATGCCTTATAAGGATGGATTTACTCTTGCCAAAGAAATACGTGAAAAAAATACGGATGTACCAATTATCTTTTTAACAGCTAAAGCTATGAAGGAGGATGTTCTTAAAGGGTATAAAGTTGGTGCTGACGATTATCTCAATAAACCATTTGATAGTGAAGTCCTGTTGATGAAAATTAAAGCTATTATGCAACGTAAAGCCACAGATTCTGTTGTTGATAGCAAACAATTCGAATTTAAAATTGGACGTTTTGACTTAAATTCTAAATTAAGATTTTTGAAATTTGATGGCGGTAAACCAATAAAGTTATCACCTAAAGAGAATGAATTGCTTCGTCTTTTGGCGTTGCATGAAAATGATCTAATGCCACGTGAATTGGCTTTAACTAAAATTTGGCGAGACGATAACTATTTTACCTCCCGTAGCATGGATGTATATATCGCAAAACTTCGTAAATATTTAAAACCAGATGCTAAGGTGGAAATCTTAAATATTCATGGGGAAGGCTTTAGATTAGTAATTAATGGGGGAGAGAGCTAAATAAAATATAAATCCGACGTAAAGTCGGATTTTTTATGCGTTTTTTTCGACATAATCTATAATATCCTTAATGTCTACTTGGTAATCGAACCATTTGGTGTCCTTATTTTTTCTGAACCAAGTTAATTGACGCTTAGCAAATCGTCTGGTATTTTTCTTTATTTCAGAGATGGCAAATTCTAGTGTGTCTTTACCGTCAAAATATTGAAATAGTTCCTTATATCCAACGGTGTTTAAAGCGTTAAGATGTTTATAGGGTAGCAGTCGTTCAACCTCTTCAACGAGTCCATTTTCTACCATAATATCAACACGTTGGTTAATTCTTTCATAGATTAGGCTTCTCTCGGCGTCTAGTCCAATGGATAAGGTTTTAAAATCTCTATTTTTATTTGTATTGGTTAAGAATGAAGAATAAGGCTTTCCAGTTCCAAGACATATTTCTAAAGCACGCAAGAGGCGCTGCGGATTATAAATAGCAATAGTGTTATAAGATTTTGGGTCTAATGCTTCTAATTGATCTTGAAGTGACTTTAACCCATTTTGTGCCAGTTCAGAGTTTAATTTTTCTCTTATTGATGAATCTACATCTGGGAAATCATCTAGTCCATTGGTTACAGCTTTAACGTACAGACCCGAACCGCCAACCATAATAGCATATGGATTCTCTTGGTGAATTGTCTTAATTTGCCTAATAGCATCTCGTTCAAAATCACCAACAGAATATGGCTCTGTTATTGATTTATGCTGAATAAAATAATGCGTTGCTGTATTTAATTCTTCTAAAGAAGGTACAGCAGTTCCAATATTCATTTCTTTAAAAAACTGACGTGAATCTGCAGATACTATATCAGTATCAAAACATTGTGCGAGCTTTATACTTAATGCTGTTTTGCCTATGGCCGTAGGTCCAACAATGGAAATTAATGTTTTAGTCATAATGTAATTTACAGCCACATTTATGACAATATTCAGCACCATCTTGGTGTTTTTCGGTGAGGCAATTTACGCAGCATTGGGTATTAAGAACAACTGATTTTAAGTGCTCCTTTTCTTCTTTGGTTTGTTGCTTCTCTCCACCAACAGCTTTTGTATACTCTGCAGATACAATTCCTGTAGGCACAGCAATAATCCCATAACCTAAAATCATAATAAAGGTGGCAATAAATTGTCCTAAAGGTGTCACTGGTGCGATATCTCCAAATCCTACGGTGGTTAGTGTGACAATACACCAATATACACTTTTTGGGATATTGGTAAAGCCATTTTCTTCACCTTCAACTAAATACATGATAGTTCCAAAAATTACAGACGCAATGAGAACAGCAAAGAGAAATACAGCAATTTTTGCGCGACTTGCCTTTATAGCATTAGCCAGTTGATTGGAAGCTCCTAGGTAACGTGCTAATTTTAAAATTCTGAAAACACGTAATAATCGTAATGCTCTTAATGCAGCAAGAGCCTGGGCACCTCCTAACATTAAGGATATGTATTTAGGTACAGTCGACAAGAAATCTACAATACCATAAAAACTAAATATATATTTAAACGGTTGCTTAACAGAAATAATCCTAGCAATATATTCGATAGAAAATAGGATCGTAATTACCCATTCTGAAACATTTAAAAAATCATGGTGTTTGGCATCAAAACTATTGATGCTTTCTAGCATAACAATAACTATACTCGCAAGAATTGTAATTAATAAGATAACATCAAAGAGCTTGCCAGCAGGTGTGTCTGCTTCGTAAATAATTTCATGAAGTTTTGAACGCCAATTGTGTTTAGTCGTTTGTTCCATAATTTAAAAATACAAAACTAATGTTTACTTGTTCAAATCAACCACTTTTAAACGCTTGTTACTACGCATGTAGCTTTGTATGATATGTTGCGTATCGCGATTATTATCCATGTAGGTAATTAAAGATTCTAATATTTCTTGATTGTTGATCTGATGGTTTAAATCAAAAAAACCGATGCCCTGAAAAACACCATCTTTAATTAAAACGACGCTCTTTTCCTCAATATCTCTACCACGATCTATCAGAATCATGTTTTTATTTTCGTAGCTGTTTTTAGCTATTAAAGCCTCAACTCGCTTGTTGTAGTCTTCTGGATTTTCGTTACCGATACAAGCACCAGCGCACTCTTTTATGTCGTAATTAAAACAGCTGTTTTCTGTTTTTTCATAACCACAAAGTTTATGACATAGTTCGTACATCTCAATCATTCTATTCATAAAAGATACACCTCCTTTTCGATTGGCGAACGTTGTGATTGGGTTTTCATTCTTTCTAATGGGGCCTATATGCAGATTAATATACCCTTGGTCATCTCTAAAACTGTAAAGACCTTGAGTAAACTTATTTCGTTTTAAAGCGCGATTAAGAATAGGTTTATTCAACTTTATCTCTTCACTTTCTTTAAGTAAGGCTATAAGTTCACTTCCTGTCTTTTCATAGGTGACTGAAGCCACAAGAGTCTGGATTTTTTTAGATTTAGAATTCTTATTAGTAAAATGTTGAGTAATACGTTTTCTAATATTGTTACTCTTTCCAATGTATATAATATTACCGCGCTCATCATGAATATAATAGACACCAATATCACTTGGTAAATCTTCAATAATCGTTTTTAGATTAGAAGACATTTTAGACTTCTTTTCTATTTTTACCGCGTTCTTAATGATCTTTTTGTCACTGTCTTTATTCATCAACAGCTTAAATAGTTTAACTGTTGCTAACGCGTCACCATTAGCACGATGTCTGTCACTTACAGGAATGCCCAAAGCACGAGTTAATTTACCTAAGCTGTAGGACTCCATATCTGGAATAAGCTCTTGAGAAAGCTCTACAGTGCACAAGGTTTTACGCTTATATGGGAAACCTAAACGATTAAATTCTGTCTTTAAAATTCGATAGTCAAAATCGGCATTATGAGCAACAACGATGCAGTCTTCGGTGATTTCAACAATACGCTTAGCAACCTCATAAAATTTAGGCGCATTTTTCAGCATATTAGAATTAATACCAGTGAGATTAACAACAAAAGGTTGTATCTCACGTTCAGGATTTACGAGAGAAATAAATTGATCTGTGACTTCATGACCATCAAAGCGGTAAATTGCAATTTCAGTTATCCCTTCTTCATTATACTTTCCGCCAGTAGTCTCTATGTCTAATATTGCGTAGATACTTAATTTTCTTTTAATTAGCGTAATTTCTTGCTCCAAAGATACTACTTCCAACCCTTACCATGGTACTTCCACAATTAATGGCTAATTGATAGTCTCCACTCATGCCCATTGAAATTGTTTCGAGATTGCAATTATATGAATGATAAGACTTGAGTCTGTTAAAAGTTGAGTTTAGAAAATTAAACTCACCTTTTATTTGCTGCATATTATCAGTGAATGTAGCCATACCCATTAAACCTGTGACATTAATGTGTTTTAGTTCTGAAAATTGATCTGATTGGAGTAGCACAGAAGCCTCATCAGCTGACATACCGAATTTACTATCTTCTTCTGCAATTTTTATTTGAAGTAAACAATTAATAATACGATTGTATTTCTTAGCATGTTTATCAATTTCCTTTAAAAGCTTAATGCCATCTATACCATGAATTAAATCGACGAATTCTGCCATGTATTTAACCTTGTTACGTTGTACATGACCAATCATGTGCCATTTAATATCCTTTGGCATGTCTTGATACTTTTCTGCCATTTCCTGGATTTTATTTTCACCAAATATGCGTTGTCCAGCATCATAGGCTTCCATTAAATCACTAATAGGCTTTGTTTTAGAAACAGCAACTAGTGTTACGTGTTCTGGAATCGAGGATTGTATTTTATTTAAATTGTCTTTAATACTCATAAATGGTAATTGCACTTCTTAATTTAGGTAATATATAAGTACTCTTTGGGGGCATTTTTAAACCTTCTTCTGCGATTTGTTTTATAGCACCAACCGTTGCAGGACACATACCAAAACCAACCTTAAAATCGCCGCTATCTACACTTGATTTTATGGTAATCATTTCGTGCTGCCCATTTACATATTCAATGCGGTTGTCATTTCGTAAATCTACTATACCTAGCAACGGCTGTAAAATGGTCTTATAGAGTAATTGTGCATCTAACTGATCTAAAGCATTATTAAATTGGTAATTCGCTTTTCTTAAGTAGAGGGAGTAAAATTCACCATCAAGATACATACTGAAATGATGGGGTTTAGATGGTGTATATGGTATTTTACCTCTATTGGTTATGCGGTAATTTTCGTCAAGTTTAATCAAAAATTCTTCCTTAGTAAGTCCATTTAAATCTTTAATTAGTCTGTTAAATTCATGAATGACTAAATCCGATTCAGGAATGAGATAGGACATGAAAAAATTATAAGACTCAGTGCCGTTATGATTGGTGTTTTTTTCTTTTTCATCTTTGTATAAAAGATAGGAAGAGGAAGATCTGTGGTGGCCATCGGCAATGTAGATGGTTTCCATATTTCTGAATTCATCCTCAATACTTTTAAGAATTTTTTCATCATCAATCTTCCATAGATAATGTGTGTCTCTGTAGGTCATTGTAAATTCAAACTCAGCATGACCTTTTTGAGCCTCTTTTATGATTTGAGCAAGTAAGGCATTATCTGGATAGGTTAGCAAAACAGGTTCTGCATTAAAGCCTACGGTCTGTATATAGGTTTTAAAAGTTTGCTCTCGTTTTGCAATAGTATCTTCATGTTTTTTTATCACATCGCGCTCATAATCTTTGGCACTCGTAGTTGCAATAATCCCATTGAATTCTTGCCCATGCCTATTTACAATCTTGTAAACATAAAAACTAGGCTTTTCATCTTGAACAAAAACTCCATCCTCCTTAAATTCCAGATATCTGTTCTTTACGAGTTTGTAACGCTCATTTCCAGTAACTTCTTGAGCATACTTGTATCCTGGGTTGACAATATGAAGAAAACTATACGGATTATAATCCATACGCGATTCTCGTTCATCCACTGTATAACTCTGATAAGGTCGTGCAGCCACTAAGCCAACTATGGCTCTTGTAGGGCGCACTGCTTTAAAAGGTTTAACTATTGCCACGTATTGAATATTAGGTTACTTAAGGATGAAGAACTTAATCTTGAACGGAATAAATATTGCTTAACTTTTAAATTGTTTAGAGACTTTCTCTGCTTTGCGACTCTCTGAGTAATCATAAAATCCTTCACTGGATTTAACTCCTAACTTACCAGCTCTTACCATATTAACTAAAAGCGGACATGGAGCATATTTAGGATTTTTAAATCCGTCATACATAACATTTAAAATTGATAAACAAACATCTAAGCCAATAAAATCTGCTAATTGTAAAGGTCCCATAGGATGCGCCATACCTAATTTCATTACCGTATCGATTTCTTGAACTCCTGCTACACCGTTGTAAAGCGTTTCTATAGATTCGTTAATCATTGGCATCAATATTCTGTTAGCAACAAATCCAGGATAGTCATTCACCTCAGTTGGTATTTTGCCTAAAGTGGACGATAATTCCATTATAGTCGTTGTAACGTCATCACTGGTGCTATATCCACGAATAATTTCTACCAACTTCATTATTGGTACTGGGTTCATAAAGTGCATTCCAATAACCTTTTCTGGTCTATTGGTTACAGCAGCAATTTGAGTAATTGATATTGAAGAGGTATTCGTTGCTAAAATTGTTGCTTCATCGCAAAGTTCATCTAATTCTTTGAAGATTTTTAGTTTTAAATCTACATTCTCAGTGGCAGCCTCAACTACGAGTTCTACACCAGAGATGCCTTGAGCCATATCAGTAAAAGTTGAAATATTGCCCAAAGTAGCTTGCTTGTCTTCTTCAGTAATTTTTTCTTTAGCCACCATGCGATCTAAATTTTTAGAAATGGTTGCTAAACCTTTATCTAAAGATGCTTGGCTAATATCTATAAGTTGTACTTTAAATCCTGATTGCGCAAAGGTGTGGGCAATTCCATTTCCCATAGTTCCGGCTCCAATAACAGCGACGTTTTTCATTGAATTTTTATTTCATTCCCACGAAAGTGGAAATCTGTTAATTTAATTTTATTTGGTATTGTAATATTCCCACTTTACGAGAATTAAAACTGATTAATAATCATGGTTGCTACACGTAATGCTTCTGTTCCATCATGTAAGGTTACAATCGGTTTAGTGTCTGTGTTGATAGCATCTGCGAAGGTTTCCAATTCATCAAGAATAGCATTGTTGTTTTCAATTTCTGGATTATCAAAGTAGATCTGTTTTTTTACACCTTCAGCATTTTGAAGAATCATATCGAAATCTCCTGGTTGCTCGGGTGCATCCTTCATTTTAACAACTTCACACTTCTTCTCCAGAAAATCAACTGAGATATAGGCATCTTTTTGAAAGAACCTTGTTTTTCGCATATTTTTGAGTGAGATCCTACTCGCTGTTAAATTAGCAACACATCCATTTTTGAACTCGATGCGTGCATTAGCAATGTCTGGGGTGTCGCTTACTACAGCGACTCCACTAGCAGAAATGTGTTTGACAGGAGAATTAACAACACTGAGAATGATATCGATGTCATGAATCATTAGATCCAAAACAACAGGAACATCAGTGCCACGAGGATTGAATTCTGCTAAGCGATGCGTTTCGATAAACATTGGGTTTTCAATTTTATCTCTTACCGCAATAAATGCAGGATTGAAACGCTCTACATGACCAACCTGACCTTTAACACTATGTTCAGCAACTAGAGTTCTGATGGTTTCTGCTTCTTCAACAGTATTAGTAATAGGCTTTTCAATAAAAATATGTTTGCCTTTATTTATGGCCTTTTTAGCGCAATCGTAATGCGAAAGGGTTGGAGTTACAATATCAACAACATCAACAGCATCAATTAAAGTATCAATAGAATCAAAGTAAGTGTAACCGAATTCCTCTACAACACGTTTTGCGTTTTCTGGGTCGGCATCATAAAAACCGACAAGATCATATTTTGACGATTGATTAAGTAATCTGAAATGGATTTTACCAAGGTGACCAGCACCAAGAACACCAGCTTTTAGCATGTTTTTCAGTTTTAAACAAAAATAGGCGTTTTGCTTTAAAAATTTAAAAAAGAAAATATAAAAAACTGAGAATTCAATAATTGAAATTAGGGATTGGAATTTGCTGTTCTTTGGGTTAATTTAGCATTAAACTAAACTAAGATTTGAAAGATACATTTAAGCATAAAGGCATGCGTCAGCAACTCGTTGATGTGCTGGCGACTAAGGGTATAAAAGACAAAGCTGTCTTGAATGCCATAGGTAAGATTCCGCGTCATCTTTTTATGGATTCTGGATTCATAGATCATGCCTATGTAGATAAGGCATTTCCGATTGCTGCAGATCAAACAATTTCACAGCCATACACCGTCGCTTTTCAGTCTGAGTTATTACAAATTCAACCTGGACATAAGGTTTTGGAGATAGGCACTGGAAGTGGATATCAATGTGCTGTACTTATAGAATTAGGTGCTAAAGTTTACAGTATCGAACGCCAACAAGAGTTGTTTAAAAAAACGTCTAAGTTTTTACCTAAAATAGGCTATAGAGCTAAAAAGCTCATCTTTGGCGATGGCTATAAAGGACTCGTGGAAGAAGCACCTTTCGATAGTATAATTGTAACAGCAGGTGCACCATTTGTGCCTAAGCCATTATTGAGTCAAATTAAAGTTGGTGGACGTCTTGTGATTCCTGTTGGAGACGATGTTCAAACTATGACGCTATTCATCAGAAAAGGAGCTAAAGCCTTTGAAAAACACGAACTAGGTGAATTCCGATTTGTGCCTTTGCTTCAAGATAAAAATTAGTCTGTTAATTTCTTAAAGGCTTCTTCACCACCGACTATTGGAAGGCTAAGATATGTTTTATCTAATTCTATGGTTAACTCAGTGCCTGGCTTTGGGTGTATAGTGTATTCCTGATCACTCGAAAAAATCATTAGGCCAATCTGTTGTCCCGCTTTTATTACTTGGTCATCTGGTTGAAGCTCAAAAGTTAAGGTGTACGATTTGCCAGGAATTAAGTCTTCTTCGTCAGTTAGTGATTTATAATTTTTAGGGTCTGCCCAACCTCTAGTTATGACATTATCTGTAATCTTAACATTACTGCCTTCGTTCCAAGGTAAAGACACTAACCAAACCGAAAGATTAGCAGCTGGTTTATTACTAGATAATGTAACCGTTATTTTTGGAACACCTGAAATATGTAAGTCTCCTTTAAGTTTTCGTGTTACGTATAGTAATCTGTTTCTAGACGATTTTGACTTAGCTAAATCGCTACCAGTAAAGGACACATCATCAATTAAAGTTTCACCAATTTCTTCGCCTTCGTTTAAGATTAAGTCACCAGCAGTATTGCCACCAGAACCAAAATTTAAAGTAACCTCCTGTGCATCTGGATTAGGATAATCTAAATAGGCTGTTGGTGATTGTCTATCATCATTTTCTCTAACAATGTAGGCTTTATATTGTTCTTTATCTACACCATTATCTACACCATGTAAATATTTGGTAAACCATTTATTCATCATTGAAGTAGGTGGTGGACCTCCGTGTCCATTCTGATGATAATAAATTTGATGTGGTAAACCTTTCTCTTTAGCAGCTTTGTAAATTCTGTAGCTGTGCTCTGGCATTACGTTCCAATCATTAAAGCCATGAGACATTAAAAGCGCAGCTTTCATGTTAGCCATCTGATTTAAATAGTCTCTCGCTGCCCACCAATCGTTAAGATCGCCGGTTTGACGATCCATGTTATCCATCATCTCGGTGTCTCTAACAACTCTATTATTTCGAACACGCTTATCTTCATCACCACTATGAACAAAGTCGTATAGCACATCAATATCCTCGCCTAAGTAACCACCTGGTGAACGCACCAAGCCATTAGATCGGTAATAATGATAATAAGAGGTGTTTGGTGCAATTGGAATAATTACTTCCAGACCTTCAACACCTGTAGTAGCCGCCGCTAAAGGTAAGGTGCCGTTATAGGATGTTCCTGTCATACCAACTTTACCGGTAGACCATGTTGCTTCAACTTCGTCATTACCATCGCGCTCAGTATAGCCCTTTGCGCGTCCACACAACCAGTCTATCACAGCTTTAGGTGCTAATGATTCATTTTTACCGCCAATAGTCGGTGCACCGTCAGAATATCCCGTACCTGGAGAAGATGAATGCACTATTACATAACCTCTTGGTAGCCATTTTTTGATATGCGAATAGGAAATCATTGGTCTTGGTGCAGCTTTTCGTTTTACTTCTGGATGTACGCGTTCTTCAGATTTGCCGCCAAGTTCTCGTTTTACATTCCACATAGAGCCAGGTAAATCTTGTGCTACACCGGCAAAATAAGGACTCGTAATATAAATTATAGGTAATTTTAAATCTTCAGTTTCAGTTTGCTTGGGTCTGCTTACAGACACATGCATGCGGTCTAAATCACCATCGCCATCAGAGTCAAATTCAGTTTCTACCCAAAGATCATGATGTACCCAATCCTCAGGATTATTAAAGGCTTCAACAATCTGTGCTTCTCCATTTTCAAAAACTGGAGCTGCTTTTTCTATAGTGTCTTGAGCCTTACTAAATAATGAAACGACTAAAGCTAAGACTAAATTTAATTTTAATTTTAGTGACATGATGGTTTTTGTTTTCTTTTGCTAAAAATAAGGCCTATAGTTAAGTCCTCAAATACTTTAAGAAAAGTTTGATAGTCTGCTCTATAAATATGACTGAATGCTAACCTCTAGGTAAGTAGGTTTCTGGAATTGGATGTTCTGCTGATTCTTGCATCCAATAGATGTTAATGATCCACCAACGCGCGCCATCATTCATCAGTTGAATGCTATTAATACCACGCATAAATGGTTCTTCGTCAGTTTTACTTCTGTAAGACTCATACGTACTAAAGACGTGGGTAATATTCCCAAAGGTTTCTACTTTTCGGTTGAGTTCAACCTCATGAAATCCGTTTTTTAACAACCATTTTCCTGAAGAGTTGATATAGTCTTGTGGTGTCATATATCGTGCTATGTGCTTTCCTTCTTTAGTTTTGCCTGTTGGTATGAGTTTGGCATCTTTATGAAAGAGATGCTTAAATAAGTCCCAATTGCGCTCAACTCCTGCATCACCTGAAATAACTGTATATAGAGTGGCGATAGTGCTATCTAGTGTGGCGACATTCTGAGAATAATCTTTTTCCTGAGTTTGACTTTTATTAAAATCCTCTAATCTTTTAAATTCGGTTTTAACACGATTTTTATGACTTTTAGAATTAAGTCTTTCGTTCAGGGAAGAATTAGAATAGTCAAGATATATAAGGCCTGAACAAAGTCCTATAGAATATTTATCATTTGTTTTTTTTGAATACGCTATTAATCTCGTTCCTTCAGGAATAAAAATAGAGCAAGTTGATAGATTTTTAGTATTACTATTCACGCCATGAATAAAGATGGATTCAATAGAGTTTCCCTTATATAGTTTATTGATTTTAATATTAGCTTTATATTGCTGATGATCATTTTCAGAGTCATAATTTTTTAAAATCAATATATCTGCAATAAAATCAGCTTGTTCTATTTTTTCATTATCAAGAAATTCTTTACAATTACATGCATTAACATGATATGAAAGAATGAAACCAAACAATAAAGTAATCGTTGATCGCATTTTAAATTTTTATATAAAGTTAAAAGAATTTTAACCCAAACAAAATGGCATCGCTTTGAAATCCTCCTTGGTACGATCTAACATAATCAACTCTTAAGAATCGCCATTTTCTCCAGCCAATATTATCTATTCCTATGCTCAACTCCTGATAAGGCTTAAAATCTGGAGTTGAAAGTAAATGCGCTCCTACAACCAAATTAAAATTAAGTTTATTTAATAGCGGTACTTTTCCTAACAAGAATCCATTAAAGTCATGTTCCGCGTGAGCTTCAAAATAAGAATCATTAGTACTGCCTGTATAATATGGTAAGTTGTTAAAGACATTGGTGTAGTTACCTGCAGTACTTACATGAGTCTGGTTACCATTAAAATGTTGAAAATCCATAAAGGCGATGTTTTCTGCATTAAAGAACTTTCCGGCTCTTAGATTATAACTAAAGCGGCCTTTGTCGGCAATATTAAAAGACTGATACAAGCGTGCTTTAACCTGATCAAAATTATAGTCGCTATTTGTTGCACCAAATCCTTTTTCATAACTCAGTACTAAGGTTGGATACTTATCATTTCTAATATTAAACTTACTATCTGGATAGTTTAAATATTCCTGGCCAAAATTGATTCTTGCTGTTATATTAGATTTAATGATATTATGAGTTTCGAATGGTACAATGCCAAAAGCGGCTTCATTAAGCGGATTATTACTGGTGTATGCATCTGAATCATCGTTAATAAAAACTTGATCCGTAGTATTAAAAAGCGCTTTACGGCGTTCGTAAGCTAATTGCCCGTATAGTCTAACTCCATTAAAAATCTCTTCAGAATAATTAAGTTGCAGATAACTCTTATCGTAAAGCTTCATGTAATTATCTTCAAAAAACAAGGTACTAATTGAATTTATAAGGGGTGTAATAGGATTTGACGGATTAAACTGTTCCGTTCTTACTCCACCAGATAGACTTAAAATACGTCGGTTGGTGTTGTTGAATTTATAGCTTAATGCACCTGTTGCCCTGAGGCGATCGTCGGAAAATCCATATTGAAAACTTGCACTCGCACTGAAATATCGTCTAAATTCGTCATAGCGCTTTGTATAAAAAAGATTGGCTTTAGCAGTATAGCCTTGAACCGTATTGAACTGTATCCCATTTAACGGTAAATTATATCCAAAACTATAATTCTTATGCGAATTTTGGTATGTATAGCCTAGGATATCACCAGGTTTAAATTTGTTATTTGCTTGGTCTATAGAATCTAGGTAAGGCTTTGATTCTCTTATAAGCTGAATACTGTCTTTTTTAATGTAATCTGTGCGCTCTTCAACCGTTAACGGAACAGGTCTAATAGATTTCCAAAATACAGAGTCTTTATTATTGGCTTCATCTTCAAAAGCCACAAGTTCTTTATTAAAATCTTTTTTGCTAAGTCCAGAATTGAAGTCGTAATTACTATAAACAGCAGTAAAGCGTCCATCTCCTTTAATCCCTAAAAATTTATATTTAAAATCGATACTTTGAGAAATTACCGCCCAAATATCAATGGCATCAGAATAAGAAAAACTTTGCTTTAACGTAATAGCATCTACTGCTGGAATTCTAGCCTGAACACCAGTGATATCGAGTTCTAGTGCATAAATAGACCATTTTTCTTCAACGATATATATAAATCCTGAAAAGACGGGGTCGTTATCTCTTTTTGGTGTAACCTTTACCTTATTAATTAAATTTCCAAGCTCATCATAAAAGACTCCTTCTAATTGGTAACGATAATACCCAAAGGCGTTATTGGCAATTGGCGAAATGATTTCATTACCAAATTCAACTGTATTATTGTAAAAATTGTAATCCACATCAATAGCATTGTTAAAGCTAAACCCCTTGTTGTCGCCACTGACCTTTGATGCTGTAATTTTTTCCTTGAGTTTATCTGGTCTTAAAAACTTAATTTTAGAAATGGTCTCAGATAAATAAATAATCCCGCTTCTTGTAGAATCTAAGCCACCTCCAAGGTCCCCAAGCTCGCGTCCCAATATTTTTTCTGGCGCATCCTTAATTCTTATGAGTCCACGTGAGTAAAAATCGGCTTTGTAAGAATTAATTTTTTCTAAATTTTCTTTGCGCTTAGCAATAGCATTACGCATTATGACATTCGCTGGATTATTTTCAGCATCGACCACAACTTCTCCAAGAGAAACCGATTCTTCCTCTAAACTTATATTAATTTCGTATGGAAATTTGTCTATAGCTACTTTTTTCTTTACCGTCTTATACCCCAAATAAGTATAAACAATAGTATAGGTTTTAGGATCTGTAATATTAAGCTCATAGTAACCATCGTCGTTACTAGTGGTTCCTTTATAGGTGTTTTCGATTAGGATATTTACAAATGGAAGTGGTTTTCCCTTTGAATCTGTGATGGTTCCAATAATTTGAGATGAGGCAATTAGGCTAAAAGTTGCAAATAAGACACTGAGTAATGTTCTGTTCATTCTGTTTGATTGATGGTTATTTATTCTATAGCATTGCGTAAAGCAACATACTACTTTCTTAATATAGACGCAATTATGTGACGAATAGTTGCCTGTAATGTTTCAAACATATATGAAAAAATAAATGAGTGACGTTAGAGGAATCTTAAACTTATCGGAAACTTTTCTTAATTCGGTCTAAGTTTCGCTTATTATCTCGGTCCTTTATGGTTTCGCGTTTGTCGTACAGTTTTTTACCCTTTCCTAAGGCTATCTCGAGCTTTGCGAGTCCTTTTTCATTAATAAATAGTCGCAGTGGAATTATAGCATTACCCTTAACATTAACTTCCCTTTCTAGTTTTTTAAGTTCACGTTTATTGAGTAATAGTTTGCGTTCTGCTTTAGGCTTATGATTGTAATAATTACCAAAGGCATACTCTTCTATGGTCATATTAATTACAAAGAGTTCACCACGATCATTGAATTCGCAAAAACTCTCGGCAATGGAGGCTTTACTCCCTCTAATAGATTTTATTTCAGTGCCAGTAAGCACAATTCCAGCAGTATTTTTATCTAATATCTCATACTGAAATTTCGCTTTCTTATTAAGTATGTTGACCGTTTTTTGCATGAAGGGCAAAGATAGAAAGAAAGTTAGAAGTTATGCTTAAAAAGTTGCAGTGTGTAATCAATTCTTTAGTTTTACGACTTTGGATTTAGATAATATGAAATGAAATATTTTAGACTTCTTTTATGCGGATTATTGATTTTAAGTTGTAAACAGGAACAACAAGTTATAACCTTAACTGCAATGGATATCGTAAATAAGTCTATTGCTATTTCTGGCGGTAAACAGATTAGTAATTCTGCAATTGACTTTACGTTTAGAGATAAAGCTTACATCGCAACTAGAGAGCAAGGCAAATTTAGTTTGATGAGACTTAGTGGTGATGATAGTACTGGAATTATTATTGACGAATTGAATAACGTTGGATTTACAAGACGCATAGGTGCTGATAAAAACGGTAAATTCGAAACTGTTCATGTTGCAGATTCTATGATTCCAAAGTATTCTGCCTCTGTAAATTCTGTGCATTATTTCTCTGTATTACCTTATGGTCTCAACGATGAAGCTGTTAATAAATCGTTGCTTGGTGAAGAACAGATTAAAGGCAAGACATATTATAAAGTTAAAGTAACATTTGATAAGGAAGGTGGTGGGGAGGATTTTGAAGATGTATTTATCTATTGGATTGATAACATTACTTTTAAAGTGGATTATCTTGCTTATTCCTATAATGAAGAGGATGGTAAGGGTATGCGTTTTAGAGAAGCTTTTAACGAAAGATATATTGAAGGTATTCGTTTTGTAGATTATAACAACTATAAGTCTCAGGATTCACTGGTTACACTTTCTGAATTAGGGAAATCCTTTAATAATGACCAACTTCAGCAATTATCTAAAATAGAACTTGAAGCAATTACTGTCGATCTAATCAATTTTTAAAAGCGTAGAGGTTTTTTCCTTTTCAGTTACTGTTACAATGTACAAGTTGGAGTTGTTATCCTCAGAGATTTGATCGTACTTTTTTTCTCCCAATAAGGCATTAGTAAGCATTGGGGTGCTATTGCTATGACCAACAATTAAAACAGTTTTACCTTTTGTCTCCTTTAAAAATTCTTTAGAATTCAGATTTCTGGGATTATAATATGTAATCTTAAGGTCTTTTGCTTTAGCTGTCGGAGTTGCAGTTTCCTTTGTTCTAAAATAATTAGTAGAATAGACCATATCAAAATTTACATCTTTCAGAATATTTGCCCAATTTTTGGCGCGTTTTTGACCTTTTTCAGTCAAATGTGGATCTCTATTAGTTTTGTCAGATTGATCTTTTTCAGCATGCCGTATTAAATAATAGGTTGTGGTTTTAGCCTCTGTTTTGTATTCTTTAAGAAAAGGCCCTTCCCATATCACCTGTTCTATCATCCATTTGTCATTGTCTTTAGAGAGTAATACATAATCAATGCCCCAACTCGCAATTACCTTCGCGGAAGCAACATGATTTCCAATATCAAGTACGTCAACAGTTCTAATTTTATTCTCGTCACGGGAGCGACCCTCATCTTTCATGCGTTGCACAAAATCCATTGCTTTATCATAGCTCATATGCGCATAGTATTCATAAGCTCCCGTCTCTTTGTTTTTCCAATATCCAAATTTGTTAAGCCTCGGTTTAATGGCTTCTTTTAATTTGGTAGTATCACCCTTATAGAAGGCATCTATATAAGTGTTAAGCGTGGTCTCAATTTGAGCCTGATCTGACTTCTCTTGAGAAAAGGAATAAAATGAAATTAATACGAAGAGCGAAAGCAATAGGGATTTCATGATGAGTGTGATTGGTTATTACACTCAAAAATAGGATAGATAAGCTGTTTTCTTTTAAAAAGTATGTTAAATAAGTTAAGCGAATTTTAAGGCAATTGCAATCATTTACTTGAACGTGGTTTCGCGTTCTTTGCTTGTGTTGGGGTTTCCAGTAACTAAGCAGTCTGAGATGGTGAGAATGGCCAGTGCATTGATATTGTGTCTGGTAGCCACAAGGTATAAACCAGCGGCTTCCATTTTTACACAAGGCACACCAACTTTGGACCACTCTTTATAAGACTCTCTACCATCTTCATAAAACGCGTCAGAGGATAAGAGGTTATCAGTTTTTAAAAGTATTTGTTTTTTTACAATTTTAACAGCCTTAATCATTAAGCTAAAATCTTCTGTTGGTGCATAATCTAAACTTCCAAATGGCAGTACATTAACTCCTGAAGTAGAGCATACGGCCATTGCTAAAATAGCATTTCTATGTTTTATATCTTTTGGACAGGAACCAACACTTTCAGCTCGCATACAATTTTTAAAACCAAAATTTACGATTAATTCGTTCGTATAAATGGATATGCTAGGTAGACTTAAACCTGACCATAGTTAAAATAAGTTGGCCATTATAAGTCTCTATATAGCCTGACATACCTTGGATTTCATTGGAGCAAAATGGGTTTTCAAAAAAGTTTCCGCTATCCATTGAGAGTGCAGAGGATCTACTGGTAATAAAATAGTTTCTCCAATGTCGTCTTTTCTGGCACTGATGTATAAACTGATATTATAAAATTACATAAACCTGAATACTAATAACTTGAAGCGGACGTGATATTTTGCATCATGGTAACACCTGAAGACGTACCAATTCTATGCACTCCAACTTCAATGTATTTTAAGGCTGTTTCTGCATCTTTGATCCCACCTGAGGCTTTAATTTTAAGCTGGTCTTTAACGCTTTTCTTCATGATTTTTACTGCAGTTAACGTTGCGCCACTTTTAGAGAAGCCTGTTGAGGTTTTTACAAAATCGGCTTTGGCATCGATACAGATTTCACATGCTTTGACGATCTCGTTTTTGGAGAGCTCGCTTATTTCAAAAATTACTTTAAGAGGTGTAAGTCCTATAGCGCGTTTTACATCACTAATATCTTTTAAAACCGCCACGTAGTTTTTGCTTTTTAAGCGACCAATATTCATTACCATATCAATTTCGGTTGCACCTTGCTCTATAGCCTGGGTGGCTTCAAATATTTTTGCTTGTGTAGACATTGCACCTAATGGAAAACCTACAACAGTACATACCTTAACATCAGAGTTACCAAGAGCTTGTTTCGCAAAAGGTACATAACTGCTATTAACACAAACAGAATAAAAATTGTGTTTTAATGCCTCTTCACAAAGATTAAGAATATCAGCTTCAGTCGCGGTTGGACTAAGGAGTGTATGGTCTATATATCTATTTAACTTCATGTATTTATAAGTAGGGTTTTGACAAAAAAATAACTATAGAATCCCCTTACATTTTTTGAGGGAAGTCTAGACAAGATTTAAATTGTCTTAAGTCGTGTTGGAATTAAATAGCTCGATAAAATTACGGATTTATCCGTTAAAGCGTATAATAAACTTCAACTATTTAATGCATTTCATCGAAAAGTTTTCTGATGTAGACTTAAATTATTGAGTACTAGCTCTAAACACTTGAAGATTATTTTGTCTTTTTAGGCTTAACTTGTACAACACGTTCTTCAAACATTTGTGCATTCACTGGATTTACAATATTACCAAATAAGGACATTATGTTTTCTGAATGCAATTCACGTTTTTTGGTCTTAAAATTATAATATACAAAAGTACCCCATAGGATGGCTTTTAGCTGACTTTTATCTTGATTATACATACGCATTTCTGCCTTTAGGTTAGAATTATCATAATAAATCAATTGAGACTCTATAACCACTGTTTCCATTAATAATGCTGGTCTTAGATAGGCAATTTGATTACTTCCTGTTACCCAACTTTTACCTTCAGATTGTGCCATTTTATAGATGTCTAAATCATAACTTTTAATAAGTTCATCTTCACGATGATTTATAAAGTAATCGATATACTTTCCGTTATTAAGGTGGTTAAATGGATCACAGTCTTGAAATCTAATTTTCGCTTTGCTTTCTAATGTTTTAGGTAATGTTGTCATATTTGATTGAAATTAAAATATACCAATCGGTATATGTAGAGTGAAATTTTTTAAGCTTTTAGTTCGTTAGTAATCATATCTTCAATTTGATTCATGGTATCATGCATGTAAAATTCATCATCCATTGTATAGGTCATAAAAATTGCTCCTTGTATCATTGAGTCAAGACGTTTCGCATAGTGCATGGCATTAATTTCGGTTGAGATTTCACCAACTTCAATGCCATCTTCAATAATTGTTGCTACCTGATCTTGAATACGTTCTATAACCACTCTTACTTTTTCTAATAGTTCTGAGTTTTGGTTATTCGCATCCACCCCAATATTTAAAACTGGACAGCCTCCATAAGTTTTGCTTAATGGATAATATCCACGGTAAAAATCTGCAATTCGATGTAGTTTTTCTATTGGTGAGTCACTTTTGTTTATATGATCTGAAATGAGTCCCATTAGTTTTTTAATGGTGTGTTTGAATGCAGCAATTGCTAGGTCCTCTTTATTTTTAAAATTACCATAAATAGCTCCTTTGGTTAGGCCTGTAGCTGAAGTCAGATCACTCATACTTGTTGCTGCATAACCATGCTTGTTGAAAATGGGAGCAACCGTTTCTAAAATAAAGTGGATGGTATGTTCTGACTTTGTAAGCATTGTATACAAAATTAGTAAAAAATATACCAATCGGTATATTTTTTACTAATTATTCAAATTAATTTTATTGCTACGTTATTCGATTACTGCCGTTACACTATAACCTGCTTTGCGTAGTAATTGAATAACACCATTTTCTCCTGCTAAATGACCAGCTCCAACTCCAAAGAATGTCGGTTGTTCTTGAGCAAAAGCTTCAATTTTCGAAATCCAATTTTTATTTCTATTGTCTAGCAGCACATCTTGATGCTCCGAAACTGTTTTATTATTTTCGTCGTTCATCATATTCAACAAGGCCGTAATATCTTCACTTTCGTAAACTTCTAGGAGTTTTGCAAAGCTATTTTTATCATACTCTAAATTATCTTCTGCCATTCTGATTAAATCGGCATACTGATCCTCTAGTGGAATATCTTCAAAGACTTTCATTTGGTCTTCTATAGTTTCTAATCCTAAGATTTCTTCATTTTGTGCCTTAGCAACTTTAATAAGTTCTAATTCAAAAGACTGCATTGGACAGTCGATCATTTTAGGGTAGAACATAGAGGATAAGAAAAAAGGACGTACATTTTCTAACATCTTTAGAGACATTCCCATAGTATTCTGAAATAATGAGTCAATAGAAGCATACTCTTCTTTTGAAACAAAGTCATTTATGGTTTTACCATCATTGAGATACATATCCTTCATCATCTTAGCTTGCAAAGAAGGATCATCCATATCCATTTCTAATACAATTTGAGACGTTACATCTAGGGCTTTAGTTACATCTGCCTCTAAAGAAGCGTCGCATGTAATATGTATAGTTCCAAATAGGTAAGAAGGTTTTTCTATACCATTACCTTCTATTTTCCATAGGGTTGAACTTTCTAGTTCTTGGGCTTGATTAAAATTAAATGATAATAGCGTAATAACAAGTAGCGATAAAATTCGTTTCATAAGTAATTGTCTTTTTAAATTTTGACCTATTGGTAGCTTAAAATTTAAATTTGTTACAAAAGGAAAGCAACACATCAAACTACCGATAGCGATTCGGCTTGAAATCCGTGTTGCTTTAACCAACCAATCATTATATAGACTGATTTTAAGCGATTATGTTACACCGTGTTTATAATTCCTCTACAACCAAGTCGCCTTGATTTCTAAACACCAATTTATCGTCAAATTCATCCAGTAATATAATACTGTCTGTTGTTACTTGTCCTGCTAGTATTTCTTTACTCAATTGATTAAGGACATCTTTCTGAATTACGCGTTTTACTGGTCTTGCACCATATTCTGGATTATATCCTTTTTCCGCTAAATAGGCCTTAGCCTCAGGTGTAGCGTCAAAGGTTATACCTTGCTTAGCAATCATTTTAGTTACACTTTTAAGTTGTAATCCTACAATGTCTACAATGTTTTCTTTAGAAAGTGGAGTAAACATAATGGTATCATCTATACGATTCAAAAACTCAGGTCTAACACTTTGCTTCAATAACCCTAGAACATCAATTTTGGCACCTTCAATGGCTGTTTGAATGTCTTTAGTGGCTTCAAATCGTTCTTGTATGATTTGACTACCCATATTCGAGGTCATAATGATAATCGTGTTTTTAAAATCCGCAACACGCCCTTTATTATCGGTTAAACGTCCTTCATCTAAGACTTGTAATAGAATATTAAAGGTGTCTGGATGGGCTTTTTCTATTTCATCTAGTAATACAACAGAATATGGCTTTCTTCTCACAGCTTCTGTTAATTGACCGCCTTCGTCATAGCCAACGTACCCTGGGGGCGCACCAACCAATCTACTCACTGCATGACGCTCTTGATATTCACTCATATCAATTCTGGTCATGGCATTTTCATCATCGAATAAATATTCAGCCAAGGCCTTAGCGAGCTCAGTTTTACCGACGCCAGTTGTTCCGAGGAATAAGAATGTTCCAATTGGCTTTTGAGGGTTTTGGAGTCCAGCTCGTGATCGTCTTACGGCATCACTAACTGCTTCAATGGCTTCTTCTTGTCCAACCACACGTTTGTGTAGTTCATCTTCAAGATTCAGCAATTTTTCTCGCTCACTCTGAATCATTTTAGTTACAGGAATCCCTGTCCACTTGGCTACTACATCGGCAATATCTTCATAAGTGACTTCCTCTTTAATTAATGCAGTTTCTTGTTGTGCTGCCAATTGTTTTTGTAAAGTTTCTAGTTGTTCGGTCGCTTCTTTAATTTTTCCATAACGTATTTCAGCTACCTTACCATAGTCTCCTTCACGCTCTGCGCGTTCGGCTTCTAGCTTGAAATTTTCAATATCCTGTTTTACATTCTGAACATTTTCAACTGTTTCCTTTTCACTTTTCCATTTAGCATTTAGCTCATTTCGTTCCTCTTTAAGATTGGCTAAATCTGCTTTTAAAGATTTTAATTTGGCTTCATCTTTTTCACGTTTTATGGCTTCATGCTCAATTTCTAATTGCATTATTTTTCTATCCAGAACATCTAATTCTTCAGGCTTAGAATTGATCTCCATACGCAATTTAGAAGCCGCTTCATCCATAAGGTCAATAGCCTTATCTGGTAAGAATCTATTGGTGATGTATCTGTTAGATAATTCAACAGCTCCAATAATAGCCTCGTCTTTTATGCGTACCTTATGATGGGTTTCATACTTTTCTTTAATACCACGCAGAATAGAGATGGCACTTTCAGTATCCGGTTCATTAACCGTTACTTTTTGGAACCGACGTTCGAGCGCTTTGTCTTGTTCAAAATACTTTTGATATTCATCTAAGGTTGTTGCACCTATAGCTCTAAGTTCACCTCTGGCCAATGCCGGTTTTAAGATATTTGCAGCATCCATAGCACCTTGACCACCTCCAGCACCCACAAGGGTGTGTATTTCATCAATAAAGAGTACAATATCTCCATCGCTAGCAGTCACTTCCTTAATCACCGCTTTTAAACGCTCTTCAAATTCACCTTTAAATTTAGCGCCCGCAATTAGGGCACCCATATCAAGGGCATAAATCTGTTTGTCTTTAAGATTTTCTGGTATATCGCCATCAATAATTCGATGCGCTAGACCTTCGGCAATAGCAGTTTTTCCGGTTCCAGGTTCTCCAACTAAGATTGGGTTATTCTTAGTACGTCTCGATAAGATTTGTAATATTCTACGAATCTCTTCATCGCGCCCAATGACTGGATCAAGCTTGCCGTCCTTTGCTAATTGATTTAAGTTTTTAGCATATTTATTTAATGAATTGTAGGTGTCCTCCTGACTTTGAGAAGTCACGCGATCTCCCTTACGCAATTCGTCAATGGCTGCATTTAGCCCTTTTTCAGTAACGCCCTGATCTTTTAAGATTTGTGCAATTTTACTTTTAGATTTAAATATGGCTACAATGAGATGTTCTATGGTAACAAAATCATCGTTTGTCTTCTGAGCGATATTAGAGGCCTCGGTTAAAGCTTTACCAGCCTCTCTTGATAACATTAAGTCAGCTCCAGAAACTTTAGAGAAACTTTCGATTTCTTTATCTAATATTTGTTGTAACAACGAAACGTTAACATTCAACTTTTTAAGTATAAACGGTAACACGTTTTCATCGACATCAAAAATTGCTTTGAAAATGTGTTCATTTTCTATCTGCTGATGCCCAAAGCCTTGAGCAAGTTGTTGTGCTCGCTGAATGGCTTCTTGTGATTTTATGGTATAATTATTAAAATTCATCTTTTATATATTTTCAATTTTTTTATTCTGTTTGTTTATCTTTACTCAAGAATCTTACCAAGTGTAATTGTCTTAAATAAAACGACAAAATGTCTTGTTTAGCGCACAATTTCATGACTTTTTGTCTTTAAAGTATTGTTTTGTATGAGAAAAATATTTTGGTTACTTGCTGGTTTTACCCTATGCATGAGCTGTAGCTCTGATGGTTCATCTGATGAAGTCGAGCCTTTAGAAGTGATTACCGATTTGATTTATTTTGAATATACATCAGATACAGGTAATAATAGCTCTAGGTTAGAGTATCAGTTTAAATTTACCAATCCTAATAATTTTCAAGTTATTGGTGGTGCACAAATTACAATAAATACGGATGGTCTAGAGACTACGACAATAGATACAAATTCTAGTCCTTGCTATATGATAGATGCAAATAGTGAATGTATTTATACTTTTGAGGCTGAATCTAGCCATGATTTGGGTTTTGCAAATTCTGTTGAATTTGTATCTGCGTATTATAATATTGTTGATTATTAATTATCGAAAATAAATGTTTAAAAAATTGTTTGGTTCAAAAGAACCTAAAGAAGAAAAAGTATTGCCTTGGATTCCTTTAACAACACTTGGGCAGTTAAACTCAATCTCTGAAAAATCAAAATTAAAAACGCAGCTAATTTTTAAGCATTCTACCCGATGTGGCATCAGTAGAATGGTTATGAGTCAATTTTCAGAGTTATATAATACTGATGCAAATGCCGATTTATATTATCTCGATCTATTGAACTATCGTGAGGTATCTAACGAGGTTGGTTATCAATTTCAAGTACTGCATCAATCACCTCAGTTATTAGTTATAAAGAATGAAGTAGCGGTAGCACATGCTTCTCATGGTGGTATAATTGATATGAATTTGAATACCTTAATATAAAAACCCTCTCAAATTTTGAGAGGGTTTTTATTTTAACCATCTAATCGATAGTTGTTTATAATTTGTTTGAGCTGTAGTTTAAGATCCTCACCAGAATCAAATACCATTTGTTCGTCTGAGGGAAATCTTACCTGCTGTTCTCTTAAGAGCGCTCTATCTTGATTGTTTAACGCGCGTCTATCACCTCGAAAATGTCCAAACACATTTTCAAATGTAAATCCACTATCAATTGTGAAGTGATCTCTGATTTGATTTTCTTTAAGATCTTTATAGACCATTTCTGCTATAACTTGAGATGATTTGGTTTGTAAAACTTCATAAAAGCGTGCTCTAACATTAACTATACGGTCAATCTTAATATCATTACCAAGACTGTCTTTAGCCACATTGCCATTATCGTCTAACAGATAGTCCCAGCCATCAATAATTTGACGTTCTCTTAGAATTTGTCGCTCATTAATACGTTCTGGTGATATATTTATTTGCTTTAATTGTAATTCCATTGCAAAATTATAATTGATCTTCTCATCTACAGTAGCATGATATCTTGTCCAAAATTGGTTTAAACCATAGGTATTAAAATCTAATAGTTCAGCTTCTAAACGTTCTGGTATGATTTGTTGTGTATGATTTTTAATAGACACATGTACATAATCTATTCCAGCTTGATGCGCTTCCTGCATCAATGCTCTGACGTTTTCAAAATCTGGATTAATCGAATCCACATAATCAAAAAGAGTATAGGCTTCTCTCGCACTGATTTTGTCTTCAGTATCTAATAGGTCTAAACCTTTATCCGTTAAATAGTCAGAGGTTTTATATCTGTAATCAACTAATGCACTTGAATAATCGTTAAATACAAACGAGATCTCTTTACCATTGACTTGAAGTGGTAATATGCGTTTAATAGCATTTTGTCGAGCTTCTAGATCTACATAGGTTTCATAGATGGTTTTGTAATAAGATTCATTACCATCTTTCTTTAAATGATTGATATATGCCAAATCTTCTTGCAAGACTTTATCATAAGCATTCTTTAACATGATGACGTAGGCGTGCTTACGTTTTTTGTCTTTGTTATTCTCTAATTTTCTTAAAGCCTCAGAAATAGCTTGGTCATAATTGCCATGACTGATGGCTTGTTCAATTTGTTTTTTGGCACTACAAGATACCAGTACCGAAACAAGGACTGCAAATAGTAAAAATCGTTTCATAATCTTGTATTTTTTGGGTTATACGTAGTATAAACCAAAGATTATGCCAAAAAAATAAAGCACTCTAAATGAGTGCTTTATGTTAATTAAAAAGTGTTGTTATCTATTTCTTCTTTTTTGGATTAAATACTGGTAACAATTGAGTTTTTACCTGTCCAAATCCAATTCTTACGTCATCATTCTCACAATAGCCTCGCATGACTACGGTGTCATAATCGTTTATAAATTTACGTTCTGATCCATCCTTCAGTTTTAATGGTTTGGTACCTTTCCAAGTCAATTCGAGCATTGATCCAAAAGAATCTTCTGTAGGTCCGGAGATGGTGCCACTTCCCATCATATCTCCAGAATTTACAGGGCACCCATTTACGGTATGATGAGCCAACTGTTGCGGCATACTCCAATACATATGCTTAAAATTGGATTTACAAACTGTAGTTTCTTTCCCACCCTGTGGAATGATACCAACCTCGAGATTAATATCAAAACTTTGCTTGCCTTTGGTTTGAAGATAAGGTAGTGGTTTAGGATCTTGCTTTGGACCTTCAACTCTAAATGGTTCAAGTGCATCTAAAGTGACTATCCAAGGAGAAATGGTTGATGCAAAGTTTTTACCTAAAAAAGGACCTAATGGTACGTATTCCCATTTCTGGATATCTCTTGCTGACCAATCGTTAAACACGACTAAACCAAAGATATATTCTTCAGCTTCTTCAATCGGTATCGGTTCGCCTAAATCATTAGCGTCTGTTGTAATAAAGGCCATTTCTAATTCAAAATCTACCAAATTACTAGGACCAAAAACAGGTTTGTCGGCACCTTCTGGCATGGTTTGACCTTGTGGTCTATGAATAGGAATGTGAGTTGTCACAATCGAAGAACTACGACCATGATAACCTACTGGTAAGTGGAGCCAATTTGGCATTAACGCATTTTCCTTACCACGAAACATGGTACCAACGTTAGTAGCATGCTCTTTACTTGCATAAAAATCAGTGTAGTCTCCAACTTGTACTGGCATTTGCATTTCAATTTCATCTAATCTGAAGCAAATGATTTCCTTATGCTTATTGTTATTCTTGAGTTCGTCGTTATTAGCATCAAAAATTTCAGCAACACGATTTCTAACCGCACGCCACGTCTTTCTTCCATCCGCAATAAAGTCGTTTAACGAATCCTGAAGGAAAATATCATCGGTTAATGGAATACCATCAAAATAACCCAATTGATGTAAGGCACCTAAGTCAATTGCAGTATCACCAATTCTAGTTCCAATCGTTATAATATCCTCTTTCGTTAAAAACACACCAAATGGAATATTTTGAATCGGAAAATCAGAATATTTATTGACGTATAACCAAGATGTTCTGTTTGGATTATTTGCTGATAATGGCATAGTGCTGTTGTTGATTAAATGTTCATTAATTTCTATTCAAACCTAGTGATTTTTTAATATTAAAACTAATGTATTGCTTATTTTTGTTTTGGATTTAACAAAGACTTTATTTATGCAACGCGACGAACAAATTTTTGAACTTATTAATGCTGAAAGAGTGCGCCAAACCGAAGGAATAGAACTTATTGCTTCTGAAAATTTTACGAGTGATCAGGTAATGGAGGCTACCGGATCTGTGCTCACAAATAAGTATGCTGAAGGCTATCCAGGGAAACGTTATTATGGTGGATGTGAAGTAGTAGATGAAGTTGAGAATATTGCCATTGAACGCGCTAAAACCTTGTTCGGTGCCGCTTATGCTAATGTACAACCACATTCTGGAAGTCAAGCTAATACAGCTGTTTTTCATGCTTGTTTAAAACCTGGTGACACTATTTTAGGTTTTGATTTATCTCATGGTGGGCATTTAACTCATGGTTCTCCAGTTAATTTTTCGGGTAGATTATATCGACCAACATTTTATGGTGTAAAGAAAGACACAGGATATATAGATTACGATATGTTGTCTGATGTTGCTGAAAAGGAACAGCCAAAGCTAATTATAGCTGGTGCTTCAGCATATTCACGAGATATTGATTTTGCTAAATTTAGAGAAGTTGCAGATAATGTTGGTGCTGTACTATTAGCTGATATTTCGCACCCTTCTGGTTTGATAGCCAAAGGCATTCTTAGTGATCCGATGCCGCATTGTCATGTTGTGACCACCACGACGCACAAGACTTTAAGAGGACCTAGAGGTGGTATGATTATGATGGGAGAGAATATAGACAACCCATTCGGAATCACGCTAAAAAGTGGTAAACTTCGTAAAATGTCAGGTCTGTTAGATTCTGGCGTTTTTCCGGGAAATCAAGGTGGTCCGCTAGAACACGTTATTGCTGCCAAGGCAATCGCTTTTGGAGAAGCCTTAACTGATGATTTCTTACACTACATGCTTCAGGTAAAGAAAAATGCTGATGCTATGGCAAAAGCTTTTGTTGCTAAGAATTACCACTTAATCTCTGGTGGTACAGATAACCATATGATGTTAATTGATCTTAGAAATAAAAATATTACTGGAAAAGATGCTGAGAACGCCTTAGTAAAAGCGGATATTACGGTAAATAAAAATATGGTGCCATTTGATACAGAGTCGCCATTTGTAACCTCAGGAATTAGAGTAGGGACGCCTGCAATCACAACAAGAGGTTTAAAAGAAAACGATATGAGCTACGTTGTTGATTTGATTGATGAAGTTATCATGAATTACGAAAATGAAGCTGTCTTAGAAGGAGTTGCTGCAAAAGTGAATGAACTCATGGAAGGTCGTCCGCTTTTTAATGGATAATAATTAAAAGACAATATAGAAATTAAGCCTCTTAGTATAGGAGGCTTTTTTAGTCCTCATTGTCAAAAACGGAACTCTCGTAGGCACCAGCATCAGGGCTGCTATTATCTCTTGGATTTTGTAATAAATCAAATCCTGCTGGCATTAATGGTAATGCTACACCATTAGCGCCAGATTCTTCTGGTATACGCATGAGGTTTTCAAATGGATCTTGAAACTCTGGATCTGTATTAAACAGGTTTCCTTCGTAAAAGGTAGTGTCATCGGTCTGATAGTTGCCAGTACCGAATAAATCAGAATCTAACCTTATAAGACAATTGGTAAACTTATAATTGAACACTGGACCTTGATCATCTAATAAAATTTCAGGATCGTCATTACCATAAATAATGCAATTCGTAAAGTTAGCCTCCGTTAAACTATTAGTGAATACTGTGTTATTTTCGTCAACCACAAAATCGTTAAGTAAAACTGAAGGAAATTGTCTAAAACTGCTATTCCAATAATTAGCAATGGTACAATGTATAAAGTTATATTTACCTCCTAAGGTACCAGCAAATGACGACTGTCCAGAATTATTGATAACCACATTTTCAGCTGCTATGGACGTTGCTCTACCTAAAATACCAAAGCCACTTGAATTATAGATCTGACTGTTACTTATGGTTAGTTTATCTACAGCTGCGTCTTGGTTTCCTTCAGATAGAATACCAATGGTTGCGTTTTTTATTGTTGCATAATTAATGGTATTATTTGCACTTCCATTAAACAACCAAATCGTTCCCCATTGTCCAGGTACGTCTGTGAATAAAGGTTCTAATCGATCTCCCTCTAAAATGACTTCATTTTCCAAAGCATCTTGGTCAGTACTAAATTCACCATTAATATTTAGAGTTCCTCCCTGAGTAACTATGAGTCCAGAATCTGCGTGAAAATGCACACGAGCTCCAGCTTCCATTGTTAAAGTCTGTCCATCACCTACACCTGCATATCCGTAAATGACATAGGGTTTTTCATTGGTGAAAGTGAGTTCATCAGTGTCGAGAAAACGCCCTTGTAGGGTGGTTTCATCTGGAGTACCATCACCATCAACATCGAACGTTAAAGTCTCTATAATGCCTGTAGTAGCATCTCTATTTGGATAAATAAAAACTGCATCTTTGACTAAAGTTACCAGGTCTACATCTTGTTGGTTGTTACCTGAATCGAATAAAATTCTGTCTGTATAAAGGAATTGCGTGTCCGAATTAGACAATGCTTCAATATCTATGGTTGTTTCAATAAAAATAAAGAGACTGTCATTGGCTAATAATTCAACATTTTCAAAAAACTTTCCTTCTTGTGCACCTTCTAAGCCAGTAGTTCCATCTACATTCATTCTATAGAAAGAACTTGTGCCATTTTCTAACTGAATGGTTGGAATAACAATATCATTGTCGCTTCGGTTGTAAACCTTCAGATTATAAGTACTAGAGCCAATATTTGAGAAAACGGTATCTAGATAAACCGTATCCCTTTCAAACCTTAAATCACCAGTACTTGGCGAAAAATCAAAGTCGTTACGACAAGAACTCCAGAATACTAAAACGATTAAACAGATAAGAAAAGACAGAATACGTTTCACAGTGTAATTTTTAATTGGCTTAAAAATATAACTTTTGAAGTTATCAGTTATTATGATCAGTACTAATTATAATAATTACTTAATCATTCTTTACGTTTTCTTCACCATATTCCTCAAGGATAATAAGAAATAGTTGACTGTTAACAACAAATTTTTCCAGTAACATCATACGATGTTTTTCTTTTAGTAAGTCTGAACTAATACCCTTGGCAGCACAAAATTCTAGAAAAAGAAATTTATGTTCTTCTGGAATTTTTAAGTCTTTGGTAATGAGTTGGGAATTGAAAAAACTATGATTCTCAATTAGTGCACTGAGTTGTTTGTAAGTGATAAACGTCTCTTCTTCTTTTTTTGGTTTTTTACGTTTAAAAAGTTTTGTGATTTGCTTAAAAAGATAAATAAAGTCCAAACCATATTGTGCGTTTGGCGCACTGTAGAGGTGAGGGTTTCGTTTAATATCTTCTTTAATTAAATTGTGAAGTTCCTCATTGTATGTCTCTTCTTTAAAAACGGGCTGTTCAGGCGCTGCTTTAATATTTACTTCATCTAACTGACTCGTTACTTTTTTGACTTCGAAAATGCTGATATCCTCAAAATGATAGGGCTTTAATACCACTTTTAGTGGGTGATAGAATATAGAATTGAAAGTTAAGGTATCGTTGACTCGTGCGACAATACTAAAATTTCCATCTTGGTCCGTAACCGTTAATCTATTCTGCGTTTTGTTGAGTACTTTCATGTCTTTCACCACCGCAATAGAATCGAAGACTTTACCTTTAACAGTTTGCCCATGGATATTGACAGACAGAAGTAATAGTGAAATTAAAAAGACTAAATAGCGCATCGAGAAAAATTGGTGTACTAAAGAAACAGTATTCCCTTGAATTGTTTCAACGGATTTATAAAACTTTAACCTAAAAATTTGTTAATCAAATAAAGACACAACTTCTGGTGTAATGCGCGTCGGTCGTTTTGTTCTAATATCCATAAAACACCATTTTGTCTCAGAGATAGTAGCTATTTTATTGGTGTTGAGGTTTGAAATTTCTACATGTCTTATCGATGAAACTCCTTCAGATTTTGATACAAAGGTTTTAATCTTGAGCTGGTCGCCTAAAGTTGCTTCGCTTTTGTATTCTATGTGGTGACTAACCAATACCCAGAAATAGTTGTCTAATATGTCCTTGGTAACATTTTGAAGCCAATGGGCTTCTGCAATGTCTTGTACCCATTGTACATAACGCACATTGTTAACATGGTTAAGTTGATCTAAATCCTCTTCTGAAACCGTTATAATTTTCTCGAAGGTTTGCAACGGCTATTTACTGTTTCTTTATTTTAACTTCAAACAGCTTATCCCAATTTTTACCAGTTACAAAAATGGTTTCGCGTTCTGGATGGTAGGCAATACCATTAAGTACATCTAATTCGTCATGTTGTGTTACTAATTTTTTAAGAGGTTCAAAATTAACAACTCCTTCAACACCTCCTGTAGATGGATCAATAATTACAACACCATTTCTTTGGTAAATGTTGGCGAAGATTTTTCCATTAATCCATTCAAGTTCATTTAGGCTTGGGATTTTCCCCTTTTCAGTATAAACTTCAATATGACGTTGTTCTGATAGATTTTTAGTATTCAATAACCAGATTTTTTCAGTACCATCAGATTTATACAAGGTTTTACCGTCATTACAAATGCCCCAACCTTCTTTGCTATTTCCATAATTAAAGGTGTTCAGCCTTTCGAATGTATTAACGTCGTAAACAAAGCCGCGTTTGGCTCTCCACGTTAATTGATATAACTTGTTATTAAGAATGGTTAAGCCTTCTCCAAAAAAGTTATCATCCAGATCTATATTTTTAAGTATTTCACCTGTTTCAAAGTTGACCTTTCTAAGTTTAGATTTTTTATACTGACCAGTACTTTCATATAATTCTCCATTAAAAAACTCTAAGCCTTGGGTATATGAAGACATATCGTGTGGATAGGTATTCACAATCTCATAAGTGTATATTGCAGGAATAATGTTATTGTAAATTTTTATTTTTTTTGACAAGGTTTCTGTTTGGTCATTATATTTCACGGTTGCCGTAAGGGTTTTTTCGCCAAGCGTTACTTCATTTAAAACCTCATTCTGAATAATTGGGTTTCCGTCAAGAGCAAAGCTAACTTCTGATATACTTAAATCTTTAGGATTAGTTATAGTAAGATTTAAAGTGTCGCCCAATAGGAGTGATTTCGTATTAATATTGATGGCTAATCCTGTTTGCTGTTCAGTATTATTCTCGCCACAATTTATAAGAAAGAGACTTAAACAAAACAAAATGATATAGTTATATAGACGCATAAGAAATTCGGAATTTTTAAGCAAGTTATTAAAAAAAATCAGTTTAAAATTCATTTATAAATGGTTGTAAAAGTTTTAAAAGGTTGTATCTTTGCAGCTGGCAAGTCCTACACAACCAGCTCCTGCTTAATCCTCCAGGACGGGAACGTAGCAAAGGTACGCGGTCGTAGCGGTGTGATGTAGGTAGCTTGCCTTTTTTTGTACCCTATATTCAGGTCTAAATTTGTACTTTGCATATCTAAATTATAGTCTTTATGTCTAAAGTTGTTTTAATTACCGGAGGATCTTCTGGGATTGGAAAATCAATTGGTGAATATTTAACTGAGCAAGGATTTAGTGTTTATGGAACTAGCAGAAATCCTGATAATTATCCAAATAGTAAATTTCCGATAGTTGCTTTAGACGTTACAAAGCCTGAGACAATAACCTCTTGTATAGAAACGGTACTTTCAAGTACATCAAAAATTGATGTCTTAATTAACAATGCTGGACCTGCAATCACAGGTCCAATCGAGGAAATACCTGATGCTGAAATAAAGCGAAACTTTGAGACAAATTTCTTTGGACCTATTAATGTAATAAAGGCTGTTTTACCATCTATGCGCTTACAAAACTCTGGCCTAATTATTAATATTACATCTATTGCTGGTTATATGGGCTTGCCTTACAGAGGTGTTTACAGTGCAAGTAAAGGTGCTTTGGAATTAGTGACAGAAGCGTTTAGAATGGAATTAAAGGATTTTAATATTGAAGTGACTAATGTTGCACCAGGCGATTTTGCTACGAATATTGCAGCTGGTCGTTACCACGCTCCTGTGCTTGAGGATTCACCATATAAAGAAAAATATGGCTACTCATTAAAGATGATGGATGAGCACGTAGATGAAGGCAATGACCCGATAGACATGGCGAGAGCTATTCATGCTATTATACAAACAAAGCGCCCTAAAATCCATTATAAGGTTGGCGCGTTTATGCAGAAATTTTCAATAGTGTTGAAGCGTATCTTACCTGATAAGGTTTATGAAAAATTATTGATGAACCATTACAAATTATAGCAGCTTTTGGTACGCTATTTGAGGTGTATATTTCAAATTTAGTTGTTATGAATAAATATCTACTATTGCCTCTTTTATTCCTTTTTGTTTTTAGTTGTACAGATCCAATTTGCGTTTTCCCAAAAGAGCCAGAATTGGATAATAGACAGTTTCCAATCGGAATTGTAGATAGTTATTATTTTGTTGCTCTTAACGGAGAAATTAATAATGAGCCACGAGATGACGATTATGATTACTACTTCGACGTGATTGGTCTTCCATTGGGTATGGATTATTTTGTAAGCTACAGAACTATAAGTATTGAAGGAACACCACTAGTGTCTGGAACTTTTGATATTACAATTTTCTTGGATGTCGATGGGCCATTTAGAAATGATTTTGATGAGCCAGATCGCCTCTGCAATTACTCAACCTCAAAGACCTATACCTTAATTATTGAAGAGGAATAGATTATCGTCATGCTTGTTAATATATATTAAAAAAAATTAGGTGCTAAGGATTCATAATGTTGTAAATTCGCAGCAACTAAAAACACAGCAATTTTCTATGAAATTTTTTATTGATACGGCTAATCTAGATCAGATTAAGGAAGCTCAAGATATGGGTATTTTAGACGGTGTTACAACGAATCCGTCATTAATGGCTAAAGAAGGTATCACAGGTGTAGATAATATCATGAAGCATTACGTTGATATCTGCAATATTGTAGATGGAGATGTTTCGGCCGAAGTGATATCTACGGATTTTGAAGGTATGGTTAAAGAAGGGGAGGCCTTAGCAGAATTACACGACCAAATTGTTATTAAATTACCAATGATTAAAGATGGTGTAAAAGCTTGTAAGTACTTTTCTGATCGTGGCATTAAAACAAATGTTACTCTAGTATTTTCTCCAGGTCAAGCCTTATTAGCTGCAAAAGCAGGTGCTACATATGTATCTCCATTTATTGGGCGTTTAGACGATATTTCAACAGATGGATTAAATCTTATTGCAGAAATTCGTCATATTTATGATAATTATGCTTTTGATACACAAATATTAGCAGCTTCTGTACGTCATACGATGCACGTTATTGATTGTGCAAAATTAGGTGCTGATGTTATGACTGGTCCACTTAAATCTATTGCTGGATTGTTAAATCACCCACTTACAGATATTGGATTGGAGAAGTTTCTAGCAGATTATAAGAAAGGAAACTAAATCTAATTAATAAAATTATAAAAGGCATCTTATTGTTTAGCGATGAGATGCTTTTTTTGCAGAAGTTCACTCAACAATTCTTTAAAATCAGATTTAAAGATGTTGATGTTTGGATGTAATATAGTGCCATATTCATTGACAATAATGGCCTTGTTTAAATAGTTTACAGCAAGAGTTTTTCTTGCCTCTTGAGGATACTTAAACTTGTATTCATTTTTGGTTGGAAAGTCATAATTATCAATTATCGCCTTCCAAGTTTTATCGTCATTACGATTTAGGTTAATCGAAAGAAAATCTACGTGACTGAAGTCTTTCTTTAACTCCTTTACTTTATAATGACTATTTCTATATTGCATTTTAGAATTTGACGACCAGAAATAAATTATTGTAGGCCTTTTAATAATGGCATTAAGGCCGTGTTCCATATCATCGTAGTTAATAATAGCCAAATCAGGAATTGGATTACCTTGTCTTAGTAACTTAAGAGAAGCAACAAGGTCCTTCATACCTTTTTTATCTTCTTCATTTGTGCTTCTTGCTAAATAATAATTCAACATTTCATTGGCTTCTGCTTCCGTGTGATTATTACTAACAAAATCTCTGGTTTTGTATTTAAACAAATGGTTTCTCAGCGTTTCGTCTGTAATTATGCTATCTACCAAGTCAAGCTTTGACTTGTTATAATCAATAGCGTGTCTATCAAATTGGCTATGGTAAGGATTGTTTCTATAGTAAGATAGCGTTGCTAAATTATCAATATGGCTAAATAAGAAACGATTGTAAGAGAAGAAGTGACTTAGATGACTCGCATTATAATCGATTACAGCTCTGTGCGCATAAAATTCTTCAGGCAAATCTTTAATATGAATGAGTTTATTGTTACCGAAGTAAGCAAAAGGATAAATCTCCTTGTCTGCATAGCTGTTATAATTAATATTTGCTTCAACGATTGATTTGAAAAATTCAGACTCATCGTTATGTTCTAAGAATTTTTGAAATTCATCTAACTGCTTGTGGCGTCTTTTCTCAATATACTCATTAAAATCCTCAGGATCCATGTTGGTAGCATATTTCACAAGTTTTTTTGCTTCGGCTTCGTTTTCAAGATATGTTTTAATGAGATAATTATTCTTTTTTGCTCCCAATCCAGTAAACACCAAAGACTCATCAAAGTCGTAGGTGTTTAAGCGGAACATAATACTATCATTAGGTTCTAGTAAAATCGTTTGATATTCCCCACCATGGGTAATTAAATAAATACCCGGTTCTAAATTTTCAATTTTATGGATAAATCGATTGTTTGTATCTAGTGTAAGTGAATCCGCAATCTTCCCCTTGGTATTGTAAAGTAAAACGTTTTTGTTCTTTGGATTGATAATCTCACCCCCAACATAGGCAAAGTCACCATCGCCAGAGCCATTAGTTTTACATCCAAAAGTAAGGACCACTAAGATTGTGATTAAGGCTATTTGTTTCAGCGGCATAGGGATTTTCGTCGACATATCCAACAAAAATATGTTTTGACAGTGTTAAGTCTTGTTAACGCCTCGTTAAAACTTGATAAGCGGCACTTTTATTTCGCTCAATCGCTTTAATTTTCTACTTTTGCACACTCAAAAATAGTGTGATATGTTATCAGTTTCAAATCTTTCAGTTCAGTTTGGTAAACGTGTACTTTTTGATGAAGTAAATACAACGTTTAACAATGGTAATTGCTATGGAATAATCGGTGCTAATGGAGCAGGAAAATCTACCTTTCTAAAGATTTTAGCGGGGAAAATGGATCCAACTTCTGGTCATGTCCATCTAGAGACAGGTAAACGCATGTCCGTTTTAGAACAGAATCATAATAAGCATGATGAAGATACTGCACTAGAAACCGTGCTTAAGGGTAATCAGCCACTCTATAACTTAAAATCTCAGATAGATGCCTTATACGCAGACTATACGGATGAAAATGCTGAGAAAATTGGGGAACTTCAAGTCGAGTTTGAAGAAATGAACGGATGGAATGCCGATAGTGATGCTGCCGCTTTACTCTCTAATTTAGGAATTAAAGAAGATTTGCACTACACTTTAATGGCAGATTTAGATGGTAAGCAAAAAGTACGTGTGTTATTAGCACAAGCTTTATTTGGAAATCCAGATGTTTTAATCATGGATGAGCCTACTAATGACCTTGATTATGAAACCATTTCATGGTTAGAGACCTTTCTTGCTAATTACGATAACTGTGTAATTGTAGTATCTCACGACAGGCATTTTTTAGATGCAGTATGTACTCATATTTCTGATATCGATTTTGGTAAGATTAACCATTATTCTGGGAATTACACATTCTGGTATGAGTCGTCTCAGTTAGCTGCAAAACAACGAGCACAACAAAACAAAAAGGCTGAAGAAAAGAAAAAGGAATTAGAAGAGTTTATTCGTCGTTTTTCGGCCAACGTTGCGAAATCAAAACAAGCAACTAGCCGAAAGAAGATGATTGATAAATTAAATATTGCTGATATTAAACCTAGTAGCCGTCGTTATCCAGCTATTATATTTGAGCGTGAACGAGAGGCTGGAGATCAAATTTTAAATATTGAGGGCTTGTCTGCAAGTCTCGATGGTGAAACCTTATTTAAAGGAGTTGATATTAATCTAGCCAAAGGCGATAAAGTTGTTGTGTATTCAAAGGATTCAAGAGCCACAACAGCATTCTATCAAATCATTAATGGTAAAGATGCTGCAGATTCTGGTAAGTATGCATGGGGAGTTACAACTATGCAATCCTATTTACCACTAGATAACAGTGAATATTTTGATAATAAGCTTTCTTTAGTGGATTGGTTACGTCAATGGGCAACAACAGAAGAGGAGCGTGAAGAAGTTTATATCAGAGGATTTCTTGGAAAAATGATCTTTAGTGGTGAAGAAGCCTTGAAAACAGCAGATGTTTTATCTGGTGGAGAAAAGGTAAGATGTATGCTTAGTCGCATGATGATGGTTAGAGCCAATGTTTTAATGTTAGATGAGCCAACTAATCACTTAGACTTAGAGAGTATTACAGCGTTTAATAATTCATTAAAAAACTTCAAAGGTACGGTTCTTCTAACCACTCACGATCATGAATTTGCCCAGACTGTTGGTAACCGTATCATTGAATTAACACCAAATGGTGTTATCGATCGTTACATGACGTTTGACGAATATATGAGTGATAAAAAGATAAAGGAACAGCGTGAGAAGATGTATGCTGTGACTGCTTAATTTTTTGATTTAATAAATTTCACTTTTTCATAGATTGGTTTAGAATCGAATTCTTGGGACCATCTTTTAACTTTACGAGTAATTAATAAAGTAGAGTCAGTAATCTTTGTTATAGGTCAATTTAATTCTTCATGGTTTGCATAGAGGCTTAATTGCATAATTAAGTATTCATTAGAATTATTGATTTTGTATTTTGATTCAACGGCATTGTAGTGGTTATTTATAATTTTGTCCTCTAAAATTTCATAATATGGCGGCCAACTATAGTCATCAGGTTTGAGGATAGGAGGAGGTGGAAAAAACTTTCATCTTTATTGAAATATTTGTCTTATATGCATTTGCCTTGAATAGCTTCATGCGTCCATTTTGGTCGTCTCATAATTAGCTTATGGTTAACTTCTTCATAACTCAGGTTGGAACCGGCATAATTGGAATCATTGATCTTTTTAAGTCAAATAACACCATTTTTCATTACCAAAAAATTATTGCTATTATGTTTTCTAATATTTCATTTTTGCGTAGTAGAACCATACCACATTCTGTCATCTTCAACATCAATGATTTTAAAAATTGAATCATTAAATGAAATAGTTAAATGATTATCATAAAGAGTGCCTTTTCTAATTTCAATAATAAGATCGAAGGTTTTGTTTTAAAATCACCTTGAGAAATAGACGGATTGTGGTCAGAATAACAATTGGAAGATAAAAGAAAACATAATAATTTGGAAACTAAGTTTAAGCTCAAGCTTCCATCTCAGATTTTACTCGATCTACAATAGCTTGTGCTTTATCAAGCTCATCATTGTGAACATAGACTTCTTGGAACCCTTGGTTCATACTGCCATAACCAGCCAAACGTTGGGATTCACCTTCATCCTTAATTATCGGAATGATGCCTAGATTTTCCAAGGCACTTTTAATACGATTGACTAATATAAAGTTGCCATTGTAAACGCATGTGTATTCAGAAGTGCTCATAACATACAACATTTAGTACCTTATAAGTTACAAAATTTTTAAAAATGTTACAACTGTTTCTAAGTGTTGTAGTATTTACTATCCCAAATGGCGGCACTAAAATTTCTGCCAGATAAATAGCCGTAATACATTACCGCTGCGACAACAGATTTAAAAACAAATAGAAAAACGATTCCTGCGTTAGCTGCATTGGCTTTACTAGAAAATACTCCCTCAGGAATTGCTGCAGTTAAAAATATACTCAAAATAAACATGCAGAACACGAAATTTTCAAAATCCCTAACAGGCCACATCATAAGTCTTCTAAAGGCATTTAAATCATTTCCCCATTTATGAATAAGATAATAATAGCCATTACCAATTGGCGCAAAAAGTAATGGATCATCGTAGTGTTCTAGTTTAAATAACTTGGCAGGAGCAATAATCTTAAATCCATGAAGTTGCGTATTGTGATCGTTTTCGAGCTGTTTAATTTTTGCAATCGCTTCATAAGGGATTTCACCTTTAAATAATTTTGTATCTAGAAAACGCAATCTATAATTAACGCAGGTCTTTTTAATCTGACTAATGTGATAGATTCGATTTGTTTCTAACTTATCGAAAATAAGTTGATTTTCCGAGATTTCATTTTGTTGCGATAAGGTGTCTAAAATTTGTGCATCTTTATAATCATCAGCAGCTAAAATAGATTTTACTTCGTTAAGTAAATCTGCCTCCTTATCATGTGCAATAGACTTTAATTTATTTTCTATATTTACCTTTTCAAATAGCATCTTCCTTTTTTCTTATAAATTTAACTCTACTCAGAGTTAAGTACAAAATTTTAACAATCGT